>OLQH01000694.1_pt1 | contig 34323 bp, 24 predicted proteins | sample 1672671 | NCBI WGS metagenome assembly OLQH01 (sample SAMEA3136712, study PRJEB25190) | human gut metagenome
GAGGGATGCAGGGGGATTTTATGCTCCAGTCTCAAAAACGGGGTGTTTCTAACTGCGCCGGAAGGCCGGGATTGTGCCAAAGCGGCTGAAACTCCTCCGCAGCGACCCCTGTGTGTGGTGGCTGTATCTTAATTACTGTGGTCGTCTGCGTTCGTCAGACAAGCCGCAAAGGACGGCAAAATCCCGGCCTTCCGGCGCAGTAAGAAACATCACCGTTTTTTCCAATGGAGCCGCTCCCTTCCCCCCACCTCCCCGCCCTGCCGCAGCCCTCCCAACCTCCCGCCGCCCCCATGAAACAGAAGAAAGGAACCGGGCCGGATGCGCTTATCCCCTCCCCCACTCTTTTTGTATTTGGGACTTTTCTCTTGGTTTTTAGTGTGATAGAATATATTGTCACAGCGGCATTGTTTTGAAGCGGCAGTGCAGTGCTGTAATTCATATTATTTTAGGGGGTTTTTCCTTATGAAAGAACAAAAGAATTCGTTTTCCGGCCGGATCGGTTTTATATTGGCGGCGGCAGGGTCTGCTGTGGGGCTGGGGAATATCTGGCGGTTTCCTTATCTGGCGGCGAAGTACGGCGGAGGGACTTTTCTGCTGATTTATCTGATACTGGCGGTGACGTTTGGTTTCGCCCTGATGCTGACGGAGATTGCTTTGGGGCGGAAAACGGGAAAGAGTACGTTGTATGCTTTTACGTCCCTGAATAAGAAGTTTTCTTTCCTGGGCGTGCTTTCCAGTATTGTTCCCATTATTATCTTTCCTTATTATTGTGTAATCGGGGGATGGGTTGCCAAGTATCTGTTTGTGTATGTGACAGGGCAGGGGCTGGCGGCTACGGAGGACAGCTTTTTTACGGGTTTTATCGGTGAGGTTGGGCAGCCTTTGTTCTGGCTTTTCCTTTTTATTGCGGCTACTGCTTTTATTGTTATGCTTGGCGTGGAAAAGGGGATTGAGAAGGCGAGCAAAATATTGATGCCGATTCTTGTCCTTCTTTCCCTGGGGATTGCGGTTTATGTGGTGACGCGGCCGGGGGCTGTGGACGGGCTGATTTATTATATCAAGCCTGATTTCTCGGAGTTTTCGGTGAATTGTGTGCTTGCGGCGATGGGGCAGCTTTTTTATTCCATGTCTCTTGCCATGGGTATTATGATTACGTATGGTTCTTATATGCCGAAGTCGGAAAACATTGAGTCGTCGGTGCGCAGTATTGAGCTTTTTGATACGGGAATTGCTTTTATTTCAGGTATGATTATTATTCCTTCGGTGTTCGTTTTTTCCGGCGGGAACAAGGATATTCTTTCTTCGGGGCCGAGCCTGATGTTTATTACGCTTCCCAAGGTTTTCGCCAGTATGCGGGCCGGTGCGATTCTGGGGCTGGTATTTTTCCTGCTTGTTTTATTTGCGGCCCTGACTTCTTCCATTTCTTTAATGGAAACGGTGGTGTCTATTGTTCAGGACAAATTCCATATGAAAAGGAAGACGGCGTGTCTTGAGGTCATGGTTTTTGCCCTGGTGATGGGAATTCCTTCTTCTCTGGGCTTTGGCGTACTTTCCTGGGTGGCTCCTCTGGGGCTTTCCATCCTGGATTTCTTTGATTTCCTGAGCAACAGTGTGCTTATGCCCGTGGTGGCGATATTTACCTGTATTTTTGTGGGTTTTGTCGTGAAGCCGAAGGTGGTTACGGATGAGGTGAAGCTTTCCGCTCCGTTTAAGGATGAAAAGCTTTATGTGGTTCTTGTGAAATATGTGGCTCCGATTCTGATCTTTTTGATTCTTATCAGTTCTATCGCCAATACGTTTGGATGGATTAGCCTGTAAGGGCAGTTGGGTCGGTTTCAGGCGGTGTGCCAGAGCAGGGCAGCCGGAAATGGGAAACGTGGATGTGTTTCTCATTTCCGGCTGTCTTTTTTAGTTTTGCAGGATGTGTTCTGCGGGATGGTTCGGCTGACTGCTGACCGCAGGCCGGAGGGGAACGGAGGGTGGAAAGCGGCAAGGGAAAGGGCTTCCGTCCGGGAAAATGCCGGGCCGTCCGCAAGAAACCGGGCCAGGTTCTTTTTGGCTGCCTTTGTGTAATTTTCAATGCTGCCATATTGTTTTACTGCCATTTCGCCAATCTCATCTTCTCTGGAGCGCATCATTGTAAGCATTTCATCAAAGCTTTCCAGGCTTCCAAATTGTTTTACAATTTCTTCGGAATTATTTTGTCTGTATTCATTCAGTGCGTTAAAGTAATCCGTCATATCAAATATGCATTTTTCTCCTTTAATCAGTTTGTCCAGCAGTTCGATCAGGACATTCAGGCGGTCGCGTTTGAGCTGTATAAGTTCGCGCTGTTTTATGAATGCGTTCATTTTATCAAACTGCGGGTTTTCCATAATGGTTTTAACTTCCTTCAGCGTGAAGTCCAGTTCCTTGAAAAAAAGGATCTGCTGGAGAGTTTCCAGCGTATTTTCATCGTAGAGGCGGTATCCGGCCTCCGTCAGTCCCGCCGGCTTGAGCAGTCCGATTTCATCGTAGAACTGGAGGGTACGCACGCTGACTCCTGTCAGGTTTGCCACCTGTTTTACTGTCATCATATATTTTCACCTTCTTTCCTTCCCTCAGGTATTACTTTAGGCTATCACCATACGTGAGGGTCAATACCTATAAAATCTTTTTATAATTATTCTGTGATTAGGTTTGTGTAATATGAAAGCCGGTTTGGCGTATGAAAGGAGTTTTTTGGAGAAAAACATGGATATTTTGACAGATGCGGTAATAAAGGCCGCTTCAGAAGCTGTTGATAAAGAAGGGGGCGGTAATGTAAACTTAAAAACGCCGGAGATGATATCAAAAAAGCAACGGACTGCGTTTTTTCCGGCTTTATGATAATTCATCCCAGCGTTCAGAGCGTATTCAGCGGGCGTCAGCGCATGGGGCGCTGGGAACCGCAGGCTGTTTTCACAGGCGAAGGGCAGGTACCAGGACATCCTCTACCGTCCTATTTTCCGCCGCTTTTCAGGTTGGCAATGATCTTCTTCGCACAGGCAAGGAACTCTTCCATTTCCTGTTCATGGAAGCCCTGCCAGATTTGTTCGTCAATATTCCGGAAGTCCTCATGCACCTGGGCGGCCCTGCTGCGGCCTTCCTCAGTGAGGACTATAAGGAAGGAACGGCGGCAGTCGGGATGCTTTTCCCGGGTCAGGTATCCGGCTTCCTCCAGACGGTCGAGGGTGCGGGACATGGTTGCCACATCCATACAGCACCGGTCGGCCAGTTCCCGCTGGGTCACATGGTCTTTTTCATATAATTTATTCAGAATCCTCGGCTGTCCCGGTGACAGTCCCAGCTTCTGAAAATACGGCTGGAGGATTCTTTTCCTGGCAATTTCCATTTCCACCATAGCATCTCTGATTTCCCATTTTTCCATTCTGTTATCACTCTCCTGACTTTCATTCCGGCGGCATCCTGCCGCCAGGGTTCTTCCTCAGCTTCGGGTATGAGGCCGGGGAGGAACCTTTGCGGGGTACAGGCTTCCTTTTTATTGTAGCATGGTTTGACGGGTCATTCCAGTTCGAATTGTCCAGTATACAGCTGATAATAGCGGCCTTTCTGCTCTAAAAGCTCCTCGTGATCGCCCCGTTCTATGATCTCTCCTTTTTCCAGCGCCATAATCGCCTTGGAATTACGCACAGTGGAAAGTCTGTGGGCTATGACAAATACGGTCCGTCCCTCCATCAGGGCATCCATGCCTTTTTCGATAAGCTTTTCCGTCCGGGTATCGATGGAGCTGGTGGCTTCATCCAAAATCAACACGGGCGGGTTGGAAATTGCCGCTCTGGCAATGGCAAGCAGCTGTCTCTGTCCCTGGGAAAGATTGGAGCCGTCGCTGTAAAGCATGGTCTGATAACCCTCGGGAAGCCTTCGGATAAAGGAATCCGCGTTGGCGATGCGGGCCGCTTCCTTTACTTCCTCATCCGATGCCTTCAGTCTGCCATAGCGGATATTATCGGCAATGGTCCCGGTAAACAGGTGGGTATCCTGGATTACCATGGACAGGGAACGGCGCAGATCCTTTTTGCGGATATCCCGGATGTCCAGGCCGTCGTAGGTGATGGTGCCGCCCTGGATCTCATAAAAACGGTTGACCAGGTTGATGATCGTCGTCTTTCCCGCGCCTGTGGAGCCTACAAAGGCTATTTTCTGGCCGGGCTTTGCATAAAGGCTGATGCCGTTTAATATCTTCTTTTCGGAAGTATAGCCAAACACCACATCGGTAAACCGCACATCGCCCTTCAAAGGCACCAGATGGCTGCCGCCGTCCTCTCCCGGCACCTTCCAGGCGTAATCCCTGCCATCGCTGCCGTTTTCTTCCAGATGTCCGTCTTTTTCCCGTACATGGCAGAGCGTGATTTTCCCTTCGTCTGTTTCCGGCTCCTCTTCCATCATCTCAAAGATACGCTCCGCACCGGAAAGCGCCGCCAGCAGGAAATTGATCTGCTGGGTAAACTGGTTCATGGGCATGGCGCTCTGTCTTACATAGACCAGATAAGAGGCCAGGCTTCCAAGATCCATCAGCCCGGACAGCACAAACATGCCGCCCACGCAGGCGGAAACCGCATAGTTAAAATAGGAAAGGCTGACGATTGTCGGCACCATCATGCCCGAATAGGACAACGCCTTTGTAGATGCCTCCCGCAGCGCTTCATTTCTCCGGCAGAACTCTTCGAAGTCCTTATCCTCGTGGTTAAAAACCTTTTCCACCTTCTGGCCGCCCACCATTTCTTCCACAAAGCCGTTGATGCTTCCCAGATGCTTCTGCTGGGCCAGATAATATTTTTTACTCCGCTTTCCGTTAAACTGGATGAAGAGGAACATCAGCAGCAAAAAGCCGATGACAATCAGGGAAAGCCTGAAATTCAGGATAATCAGCATGGTAATGGTGCCCGTTACCACGATAAAGCTCTGTATCAGAAGGGTAAAGCTGTTGTTCAGCGCCTCGGTCAGGGTATCCACATCATTGGTGAACCTGCTCATCAGCTCGCCGTGAGTATGCGCGTCGAAATAGGAAAGCGGAAGGTCCTGGGTATGTTCAAACAAATCCCTTCTGATGCGTCCCACGATTTTCTGGCAGGTGTGCACCATCAGCTGATTGTAGCCCAGCGTGGCCAGCGCCCCGAAGCCGTACATGACGGCCATCAGAATCAGGATACGGATAAGCCCCGGGATATTTCCCGGCAGAATGTACCGGTTGATAACCGGCTTGAGCATATAGGTTCCCAGAATGTTGGCAAGGCTGCTGATACACACCAGTATCCCCACCAGCACCATGGACCATTTATAGATTCCCATATAGTGGAGCATCTTTTTCATGGTTTTCTTTTTATCCTTCGGTCTTGCATATCCGGTATATTTCGCCATTACAGATCAGCTCCTTCCTGCTGGGATTGATAGATTTCCTGATAAATTTCATTATTCTTCAGAAGCTCCTCATGGGTGCCCACGGCATGGACCCTGCCGTCCTCAAGGATGATGATTTCATCCGCATGGACGACGGAGGTGATCCGCTGGGCAATGATGATTTTGGTGGTGCCCGGCAGGCTGCGTTCCATCCCTTCCCGTATCTTCGCTTCCGTTGCCGTGTCCACGGCGCTTGTAGAATCGTCCAGAATCAGCACCCTGGGCTTCTTCAGCAAGGCCCTGGCAATGCAGAGCCTCTGTTTTTGCCCGCCGGATACATTTACGCCGCCCTGGCCCAGGTCGGTGTCATAGCCGTTTTCCAGCCTTTCGATAAATTCATCCACGCAGGCGATTCTGCATGCCTCTTCTATCTCTTCCTCCGTGGCGTCCTCCTTCCCCCACCGCAGGTTATCCCTGACGGTTCCGGAAAAAAGCGTGTTTTTCTGAAGCACCATGGCTATGGCATCCCGCAGATGCCTCAGCGGATATTCCTGCACCGGATGCCCGTCGATGCGGATCTCTCCCTCCGTCACATCATACAGACGGGGAATCAGCTGCACCAGCGTGGATTTGGCGGCGCCGGTTCTTCCGATGATGCCGATTGTCTGGCCGGCCTTCATATGAAGCGTAATGTCCGAAAGCACATATTCCTGCGCATCTTTGCTGTATTTAAAGTATACATGGTCAAAATCAATTTCTCCTTTTTCAACAAAAATGTCCTTTGACCGTTCCTCGGTGATGTCGATTTTCTCGTCCATTACTTCCGTGATACGCTTCCAGGAGGTGAGGGATCGGGTGAACATCATAAATACATTGGATATCATCATCAGGGAATTAAGTACCTGGAGCACATAGCTTAAAAAACCGGTCAGCTCGCCCACCTGCATGCCTCCCACCAAAATCAGCCTGCCGCCAAACCAGAGGATGCACAGAATGGTAGTGTACATGACAAGCTGCATGGCAGGCATATTCAGGGAAGCGACCCTAAAAGCTCTCTCCGAGGTGGTCAAAAGCCCGGTATTCACCTCTTCGAATTTCGCCAGCTCATAATCGCCTCTGACATAAGACTTCACCACCCGGATTGCCGTCAGGTTTTCCTGGATAATGCGGTTAACCAGATCCACTGCTTTCTGCATTTTGGAATACAGCGGCCGGACATGGGAAATAATGAGGAATAAAAGAACGCCCAGAACAGGCGCAGCTATCAGAAAAACCACTGCCAGCTCTTTGTTGATATAAAAGGAAACGGCAATGGCGGTAATCATCATCACCGGCGCGCGGCAGGTCGGACGCATGCCGCCGGAAATGGAATTCTGGATATTGGTCACATCTCCCGTCAGCCTTGTGACAAGGGATGATGTCCGGAAATGATCCGTATTGGCAAAGGAAAACTGCTGGAGCTTCCGGTATTCATCCTTTCGGATTTCCGCGCCGATGCCCTGTCCGCAGACGGCGGCAAATCTGGCGCTTCCCGCTCCCAGCACCATGGAAACAACCGCACAGCCCGCCATGAGCAGGCCTTTTTCAAAAATATAGGCCTTATCCGCGTTGGCAATTCCCACATCCACCATATCCGCCATGATGAGGGGAATAATCAGCTCCAGAAAGGTCTCCAAAACAATACAGAACACTGCCAGAACCGTTGCTGTCCTGTATTTCTTCATGTAAGAAAGTAAACGTCTCATACTGCCTCCAAATTCAAGTATTTACAATTATTGCATATGCAACTATTTTATGGGCATTATTTGATTTTGTCAACTCCTGCATCTTTTTTTATTTTTCATGCCCTGAATTATGCAACGGATCCGCTCTATCCGGTCTGTTATGGACTATTGCAAATATTACTACATTAATGTAGACTATATTACCGTTCTGTGGTAGTCTGTATATAGTGATGTGTCGGAATTTTGATATGGAAGGAGCCGCTCTTTGGGTGAAAAAATCGGAGTGGCCCGGAGGATAAGAAAATGTTGGATGAAATCACTGACTGTGCGGTATCAGGAAGGCTTCAGGAAATATTCCTGAAGGATGGGGATTACCGTAAGCTGAGCGAAACGGAAAAGGAGGCTGCCGTCAGCTGTTACCGCGAGCTGCCTGAAGAATACCATGATCTGGTGGAGTCGCTGATGGACTGTCATAACAGCTGCTGCGGGAAGCTGATAGAACTGGCATATAAGCAGGGAATGAAAGACTGTGCGCGCCTGCTTGAAGAGCTGAACCTCAAATAAAAAAACATAAAAAAAGAACTGTAGACACAAGGCCTGCAGCACTTCTTTCGGGTTGGGCTATTCTTTTCAAAATAGTCAACAGCTCGTAGGGGAATCGAACCCCTGATTCCGCCGTGAGAGGGCGGCGTCTTAACCGCTTGACCAACGAGCCATCTGGTGTTGTCCGCGATAACTTCCCGCGTGACACTTGTATATAATAATACAAGTTGCCAGGAAATGCAAGTACTTTTTTTGAAATTTTTCTATTTTTTTATTTTGCTTTTATTTTAACGCAATATTGTTTCGCAAAAAACCTGCGCAAAAGCTGCTTTTTTAAAGGGCGGCAGAGCTTCGGAGGGATTATTTTTGCTGCCTGTCGGGCGTCTCCCTCCTGTTTCCTTTTTTCCTGCCGCCTTGCAGTTTTCCTCATAATTAATTTTAGCCGCCGGCCCGGCACAGTTTATGCCTGCCGCCAGGTATACTTCTTCAGAAGCGCCCTGTAATCTTCATAGAAGGCACAGTTTTCAAACCGGAAGGATTCCGGCATGGACATGATTTCCTCTTTGGGGAATTCCTCCAGGACCGGCTTCAGGATATATTCCTCTTCCAGGCGGTACAGCACGCCCCTCAGCTGGAACTGCAGCTCGTATTTCAGTTCCTTTGCCAAATCCGCCGTATATCTTTTTCCCATATCCTCCATGATTTCATCCGCAGCGTCCATCTGTCCGTAATGCGACCAGTGTTCCCTGATCCTGCCGGCCAGCTTCATCCAGCCGGCGCCATCCTTCGGGTAGACCAGGCCCATCCACTGCGCGTCCTTATAGCTCCAAAGAGTCCAGGAAAGGCCATGCTTTTGAAACAGTCCCAGTGTTTCATCCAGAAGCTGCATCGTAAACGGAAGATCGTCCTTCTTAATATCCACCCCGGCTTCCCCACAGAGGGCAGGACGGCCGAATTTATCCCGCAGAGCCGCGAATCCGGCAAGCTGCTCATCCATCTTTCGCACTCTCTCCCTGGCGTCATAATCCTTATCACACAGATTCTTATCCCATACAGTAGGATAAAAATGGAAGGTCAGCGCCGTCTGTTCATCCGCAGGCAGCCTGATATCCGAAAAATCCATGGAGAAAAAATCGCCCTCAATAAAAATAATATGATTCTTATCCACCTTTCGCACTGCCTTTGTCACTTCTTCAAAGAAGGCATTCAGCACGCCCTCCTTTTTAGGCATAAGAAAAGGCTCATTGAGCAGATCGTAGCCTAACAGGAAAGGCTCGTCCCGGTATCGTTGTGCTATGTCCTGCCACAGCTTCACAATCTGTTCCTGGAAAATACGGAAATGCCAGAACTGCGGGATTCCCGTGGTGTTATCCGAGTGCCAGTCCGGGTTCTGTCCCCCCGGCACCGTATGCAGATCCGGCATCAGGAAGATCTCATACTTGCTGCAAAGGGCAAGCAGCCTGTCCATGTAGCCAAAGCCCTCTTCCTTATATACCCCCGGATTCTCATCATCAATAAAAAGCCTGTAGCTGAAAGGCACGCGAAGCAGATTCACCCCGGATTCCTTCAGGAAAAGGAAATCCTCCTCCGTAAGGAAATTCAAAATAAAGGAATCAAAAAAACTGGCCGCGTCCTCCTTCCCCAGCACCCGGGCAAAGGTTTCCCTGACCTGTTTGTCCGTTCCCGGAAGCCCCAGCATAAAATGCTCCATATTCAGCCAGGAGCCCACGCCCAGCCCGGAAAACAGGATGGGCTTTCCCCTGTAATAAAATTCTTTTCCATTCACCTTAACAAAATCCATAATCAGCGCTCCTTATTTCCTCGTAACAGTTCAGAACGGCGGGTCATTCAAGAAGATGGCAGTCCTGAACTGCTGCATTTTTTCCAACAATAACAGTCCCGGGGCATCCTTCTCGTCCCGGGACTGTTTTCTTCTATACTGTTTACATAGTAAACGGCAGCCTGCCGTTAAAATTTCAGTTCCTCCAGACACCCGTTTTTCACAAAAACAGGAATGGCGTCAATGGGAGCCTCACATACAATATCCGCCCCGCCCGCATATACTTTTCCGTCATTCAGGCTGCGCCACTCTCCCGCAGGAAGATACAGCTTTCTTTCCCTCTGTTTTTCATAAAGGATGGGCGCCACAAGAATTTCCGGCCCGAACATATACTCGTCCTCGATCTCCCAGCATTTTCCGTCCTCCGGGAAATCATAGAACAGCGGACGCATTACCGGCGTCCCTTTTTCATGCGCCTGCGCCATCAGGCGTTTTACGTAGGGCAGCATCCTTTCTCTCAGCTCCAGGTACTTTTTACAGATTTCATATACCTCTTCGCCGTAACTCCATACTTCATTTCCCGCGCCGCTGATAGCCGTTCCGCCGCCTGTGGTTCCCAGAGGCTCCTTGAAGGGCTCGCGGAAGCCGTGCAGACGGAATACCGGGCAGAATGCCCCGAACTCAAACCATCTGACCAGAACCTCCTTGAAATCCTCATCATATATATTTCCGCCGTGGAAGCCGCCGATATCCGTCGTCCACCAGGGAATCCCCGCAAGGCCCATATTCAGCCCTGCAGCCAGCTGGCTTCTTAAGGAGCGAAAGCTTGAGTCAATATCTCCGGACCATACAAGGGCGCCGTATTTCTGGCTGCCTGCCCATGCGCAGCGAAGAAGGTTCACAATGTTGGCCTGGCCTTCCCCTTCCATGCCTTCATAGGCCATTCTCGCGTATTCCCTGGGGAAAATATTGCCGATTTCCAGATCTGAGCCCAGGTAAAAACGATGGTTGCCGTATTCATAGTTGGTGAATTCCGGTTCCGCCTCATCCAGCCAGAAAATGCGTACGCCGTCGTCATAATAATTCTTTTTAATCTTGCTCCACACATATTTTCTGGCATCCGGATTGGTGGGATCCATGATGGCCGCATTGCCCAGCTGGTGCATCCTTTTTCCGTAGTCATTCCGGCTCAGATAGCCCAGCTCCTCCATTTCCTTAAAGTTCTCGCTGCCTTCCTCCACCGTGGGCCAGATGGAAACCATCAGCTTGATGCCCATGCCTTCCAGCTCGTCCACCATAGCCTTCAGATCCGGCCAGTAATCCTTGTCGAATTTCCAGTCCCCCTGATGAGGCCAGTGGAAATAATCGGCTACAATGACAGAGATTGGCAGCCCTCTTCTCTTATATTCCCTTGCCACCTCCAGCAACTCCTCCTGCGTCTGATAACGCAGCTTGCACTGCCAGAAGCCGCAGCCGTAATCCGGCATCATGGGCACCTTGCCCGTGGCGTCCGCATAGGCTTCTTCTATTTCTGCCGGCGTATCCCCGGCTGTAATCCAGTAATCCATCTGTCTTGTGGAAAGCGCCGTCCATTCCGTCAGGTTCTTTCCGAAGGTCACGCTTCCGATGGCAGGATTGTTCCAGAGCAGGCCGTAGCCTTTATTGGAAAGGGCAAAGGGAACGCTGGCCTGGGAATTCCTGTGGGCAAGCTCAACCACACAGCCCTTCATATCCATATACGGCTGCTGATACTGGCCCATACCGTATATTTTCTCTCCGTCATTCGGTTCAAAGCGAACGGCTAATTTAAAGTTTTCCGTTCCCATAATGGGTGTGAAGGTACGGGGGCTGATTTCCAGCGCGCTGTTGAATTCCCCTTCCACATTTTCACGGAAACGGTTCCTGTCATATTCCTCCAGAAGCAGCTCACCCTTCTGGTTGAAAAACTTCAGCTTGCCCGTCACCATCAGCTCACAGCGGATTTTACCGTTGGTGATGACGGCGCTTTTCCCGTCCGTTGTAATTTCCGGCGCCGAGGCCAGCGCCGAAAGAAGGGCTGAGGTTTCTTCGTCATTATTAAAGGTATGGTTCTGCGTGGCGCGCACACGGAGACTGTCCGGCCCCCACGGCTCTATGACAAGAAGCTCCTTGTCCTGTCTGCGGTATATTTTGTTGTCGATTACCTTAATCATAACTCCTCCTTTTAGCCAATTTTCCGGTTTCTGCATTTCCGCCTTTCCCGCCGCCCTGAGCAGCAGGCGGTCTCCGGCGGGATATAAATACATTATATTGATTTTGTACTGTTATTTCCTTCTGTTTCCTGACCTTTTATTTAAGGATCCTGACCTTTTTTCATAAATTCCATAAAAGAAAAGGGATGCATTACGCATCCCTGACAGCTCTATATGGCAAAATCAAACAGGCTGATCTGGTTGGACTCCGGCAGGTTCCCCAGTAGGTTCAGGGTATCCATCAAATCCACCACGGTCTTGGGAACCTTCGTCCTCTGCCTGAAATCATCCTTGGAAAGGAACGGGCCGTCCTTGGCCGCTTCCACAATGGCATCCGCGGCTTTTTCACCCAGGCCGTCAATGCTGCTTAAGGAGGGCATTATCTTATCCCCCACCACCTGGAAGCTGCGGGACTGGGCGGAAAAAATATCAATCGGCACGAATTCAAAGCCTCTTGCGTACATTTCCTGCACCACCTTCATATCCCTGGCCGCATCCTGCTCCTTCTTGGAAAGGGTGTCCGCCCTTCTCTTATAGTCAGCCATCATTGATTCCAGATGCTTCTGCCCCTGGCACATCAGCTCATAGGAAAAAGCGGATGCGCGGATGCTGAAAAAGGCGGCATAATAAGCCAGCGGATAATTTACCTTACAATAGGCGATACGCCATGCCATCATAACGTAGGCCGCCGCATGGGCCTTGGGGAACATGTACTTGATTTTTTTACAGGACCATATGTACCAGTCGGGCACATTTGCCGCCAGCATGGCTTCTTCCATTTCCGGCTTCAGGCCCTTGCCCTTACGGACGCTCTCCATGATGGTGAACGCCAGACTGCTTTCCACGCCCATTTCAATGAGGTAGAGCATGATATCGTCACGGGTGCAGATAGCGGTGGAAATGGTTGCCTTTCCCTCCTTGATAAGGGTCTGGGCATTGCCCAGCCATACGTCCGTACCATGCGCCAGCCCTGCGATACGCACCAGATCCGAAAAGGAGGTGGGATGTGTATCCAGAAGCATCTGCATGGCGAATTCCGTACCGAACTCAGGGATTCCCAGCGCGCCCAGCGGACAGCCGTCTATCTCTTCCGGGGTCACCCCCAGTGCATTGGTATTCTGGAACAGGCTCATTACCTGGGGATCGTCCAGCGGGATCTTGGTAGGATCGATGCCCGTTAAATCCTGAAGCATACGGATCATGGTAGGATCATCGTGTCCCAGAATATCCAGCTTCAGCAGGTTATGGTCAATGGAATGGTAATCAAAATGTGTGGTTACCGTATCCGTCGTCATATCATTGGCCGGATGCTGCACCGGCGTGAAGGAGTTGATCTCCTCCCCCAAAGGAAGCACGATAATACCGCCGGGATGCTGTCCCGTACTTCTGCGGATTCCCGTACAGCCTGCCACAATACGGTTGATTTCACAGGTACGCTTCTTGCTTCCTCTCTCTTCATAATAATTCTTTACATAACCAAAGGCCGTCTTATCCGCCAGGGTGCCGATAGTGCCCGCACGGAAGGTCTGGCCCGCGCCGAAAATAACTTCGGTATATTTATGCGCCTTACTCTGGTACTCACCGGAGAAGTTCAGGTCGATATCCGGCTCCTTGTCACCCTTAAAGCCAAGGAAGGTTTCAAAGGGGATGTCGAATCCGTCTTTTTTCAGGGGTTCGCCGCATACCGGACAGTATTTGTCCGGCATATCGCAGCCCGCCTTGCCTGTGTAGGCCTTCACATCCGGGGAGTCAAAATCATTGTAATGGCATTTCATGCAGTAATAATGGGGACTCAGGGCGTTTACCTCCGTAATTCCCGCCATGTTCGCCACAAAGGAGGAACCTACGGAACCACGCGACCCTACCAGATAGCCGTCCTCCACAGATTTCCATACCAGCTTCTGGGCGATGATATACATAACCGCGAAGCCGTTCTTGATAATGGAATTCAGCTCCTTTTCCAGCCTCTGTTCTACGATGGGAGGAAGCTTTTCCCCATACATTTCATGCGCTTTGTTATAACAGATTTCCGTCAGCGTCTTATCACTGTCCGCAATGACCGGAGGACATTTATCCGGGCGCACCGGAGATATGGTCTCTATCTGATCCGCAATCAGGTTGGTGTTGGTAATGACCACCTCCTCCGCCTTATCACTTCCCAGATACTGGAACTCCTCCAGCATTTCCTCAGTCGTGCGCAGATAAAGCGGCGCCTGTTCGTCGGAATCCTTAAAGCCCTTACCCGCCATGATAATCCGGCGGTAGACCTCATCTCCGGGATCCAGGAAATGCACGTCGCAGGTAGCTACCACCGGCTTATTATACTGCTCTCCCAGCGCCACAATCCGTTTGTTCACATCCTGGATGTCCTCAATGGAATTGATATTCCGTATCTTTTCCTCGTTAATCATGAACTTGTTGTTGCCGGTGGGCTGGATTTCCAGATAATCATAGAAATTCACGATCCTGGCAATATCCGCATCGCTCCTGTCGTCCAGAAGCGCACGGTACAGTTCGCCAGCTTCACAGGCGCTTCCCAGTATCAGCCCCTCTCTGTGTGCAAGCAGCAGGCTCTTTGGGATTCTGGGCCTTTTGGCATAATAGGTAAGATGGGATTCCGAAATCAGTTTGTACAGGTTCACCCTCCCCGTATTGTTTTTGGCCAGGATGATCGCATGATAGGTAGGCAGCCTTTTTACGATATCAGGGTTGGAGTCTCCCAGGGCATTCACCTTTTCCAAGGTATCCTTCCCGTCCTTAAGCAGCATATCCGTAAACTTAACAAAAATCTGGGCGGTTGCCTCCGCGTCATCTACGGCGCGATGATGGTTTTCCAGGGAAATCCCCAGCGTTTTGGATACCGCGTCCAGCGTATGCTTGGCCTGATGGGGCAGCAGCACCCTGGCAATTCCCACGGTATCCACATAAGTGAAATCAAAGGGAAGTTGCTGCCTCTGGGCATTTTCCCTGATAAAGCTGATATCAAAGCTGGCATTGTGCGCCACCAGCACGGTGCCCTCGCAGAAGCTTAAAAACTCCGGCAGCACCTTTTCAATGGCCGGCGCATCCATCACCATTTCATCATTGATGCTGGTAAGCTTCTCTATTTCAAAGGGGATGGGCACCTGGGGATTGACGAAGGAAGAAAAACGGTCCGTAATCTCTCCATTGATCACCTTTACCGCGCCGATTTCAATGATCCGGTTTTTGATGGGGGAAAAGCCCGTGGTCTCAATATCGAATACCACATAGCTGCCCTCCAGGGGCTGCCCCTTTCCGTCGGTGACGATTTCTTTTAAATCATCCACCAGATAGGCCTCCACGCCATAAATTACCTTAAAGAAATCATTCTTGTCCGGATTGGGATCCCCCGCGTCCTTCCTTTTTCCCTTCTCCGTCTTCCATAAATCATCAATTAAGTGGTTGGCGTCCGGGAAGGACTGCACCACGCCGTGATCCGTAATGGCAATGGCGGGATGGCCCCACTGATACGCCCGTTTCACGATATCCTTGGCTTCGGATACCCCGTCCATATCGCTCATTTTGGTATGGCAGTGCAGCTCCACACGCTTGCGGACGCTGTGATCCATACGGCCGTGGGTAAAATCACTGATTTTCTTCACGCCGACGATGGAACCGATGGTCAGCTCCCCGTCGAACTTATCTATCATGGTAATTCCCTTGATTTTCACGAATACACCGGGCTTGATGCCCTCACAGATTTCCTCCACCTGTTCGTTTTTGGCAAACATCTTAATCGTCATGGTATCGGAAAAGTCCGTGACATCAAAAATAAGGATGGTTCTTTCATTCTTGATTTCCCGCTTGTCCAGATTCAGGATTTTGCCGCGGATGGCCACCTCTCCTATTTCACCTACAATATCCTCAATGGACATGGCCTCGTCTTCAAAATCCCGGCCATAGATCACATCCGGATTATCGGAACGCTTCGCGGACTTGTAAAAATCGCCGTCTCCCTTAAATTTGCCTTTCCCGCGGCCGAAGCCGCCGGACTTTTTGCCCATAAACTTTTTGCCCTCCAGCGCAGCGCCGGGACGCACTGTCCCTCCTTCAAAGGGCGCGCCTCCATCTTTGGGCTTTTGTCCTGACTCCGCTTTTGCAGCTTCCTTTGCTGCGCCTGCAAGATAAGCTTCATATGCAGGATCAACCGCCTGCTTCTGTGCTCCTCCCTCTGCATTCCCGCTTTGCCCGGCCTGCATTTCCGGCCGCGGCGCGGGCATCTCTCCGCCGTTTTCATAGCCCTTATTTCCGGTATACCTGGCTGCAATTTCCGCCACCCTGCGGGCGATAAAAATATCGTCCTCTTCCTTGAACCTCCCGGTTCTTGCCTCCCTGTATTCCACAAATACATTGACAGGCAGGCCGCAGCGTTCGAAAAAAACCTTCTCCAGGATGCGGGTCAGCTCATCACTTTTGGTCCGCGCCAGCACGGTATCCTCTATACGCAGGTTGAGCCTGCCCTCCTCAGGGAAGGAAAGCTCCGCATTTTTAAACATACTGTAAAGAAGATGGCTGTATTCCTGCAGCTCAAGCAATATGCTGTCCCGGTAAATTTCCATGAGCTTTTCCGGGTTATACTGGGAAGAAAGGCGGTATTTTTCATGAATTTTTATGGTGATATTGCAGCCGGCAAACAGCTGCTTCTTAATTTCACCTTCCACCGTAAAAATATCATCCTTCTGTATCAGCCGCTCACTGCTTAAATAAATGCGCACAAAATCCTTCTGTTTTGTTGCTGTGACGCGTTCAATCTGCGTCTGCTCAAACAGGCTTTTCAGCTTACCATCCAGTTTTAATCCGGGAAATACATCAAAAAAAGCCTTAGCCATTTATTCCTCCCAATGCAGCAGCTCCTCACGGAGAACATTCAAAAGCTCCGCCTCCGGTACCTTACGTATAATTTCACCCTTCTTAATCAGCAGGCCTTCCCCGATTCCGCCCGCGATTCCGATATCCGCTTCCTTTGCTTCTCCGGGGCCGTTCACCGCACAGCCCATGACGGCTACCTTAACGCCGTCTAAGGGGATATCCGCCACCATGGCTTCCACCTGGTTGGCAAGGCCTATCAGATCTATTTTGGTCCTGCCGCAGGTAGGACAGCTCACCACCTCAATGCCGCCCTTTCTCAGCCCCAGCGTGCGAAGCAGCAGCTTTGCGGTGCGGACCTCTTCCACCGGGTCCCCGGTGAGGGATACACGGATGGTATCCCCGATGCCTTCATAAAGGATAATTCCCATGCCGATGGAGGATTTGATATTGCCGCTCCAGAGAGTACCGGCTTCCGTGATTCCCACGTGCAGCGGATAATCGGTCTTGCTTGCCAGTACCTCATGCGCGCGGACGCACATGAGTACGTCCGAGGATTTAATGCTGATTACCAGGTTATGATAATCCAGATCCTCAATCATTTTCACCTTGTCAAGGGCGCTTTCCACAATCCCTTCGGCCGTAACGCCGCCGTACTTTTCCACCAGCTGTTTTTCCAGGGAACCGCTGTTGACGCCCACACGGATGGGGATATTCCTTTCCTTTGCCACCTTTACAACAGCCGCCACATTTTCCGGGCCGCCGATGTTTCCGGGATTGATGCGGATTTTATCCGCGCCGTTTTCCATGGCGGCAATTGCCATCTTATAGTCAAAATGAATGTCCGCCACAAGAGGGATATGAATCCTCTTTTTAATCTCGCCGATTGCCCTGGCCGCCTCCATATTGGGCACCGTACTGCGGATAATATCGCAGCCTGCCGCCTCCAGGCGCAGTATCTGGGCAACGGTGGCTTCCACATCCTCCGTTCTTGTATTGGTCATGGACTGAATCAGGATCGGATTACCGCCGCCGATAACCCTGTCCCCTATTTTCACTTCTCTGGTATGCTCTCTGTACATGTTTCCTTCCCCTCCTGTTTAATTTAGAAGTCCCTTCTGTGTCAGGAAATCCCTGGCGATATCCTTCTCGTCCTTTCCTTCCACTTCCACCTGGTAATTCATTTTCCGCATTTCATCGTCGGAAATCTGGCCCGTGAGCTTCTCCAGCGTATCCGCAAGCCCCGGATATTTCTCCAGCGTATCGTTTCTCACAACGGTGCCCGCATAGTAGGTGGCAAACAGGCTTTTATCATCCTGCAGCAGCAATACATCCGCAGCCGCCAGCTGGGCGTCCGTAGTAAAGGCATTGGTCACGTCGATTTCCTGATTGGCCATGGCCTGGTATTTCAGGGCAATATCCACATCCACGGTACCCTTGAATTCCATGCCATAGGCTTCGCAGATCATGGGATAGCCGTCCTCTCTTTCCATATAATCCGGGTTGCCGCCGAAAATCAGGTTCCCGGAAGCCGCGGCCAGATCACTGAAGGTTTCCAGCCCGTATTCTTCGGCCGCTTCCTTTCTCACCGCAAGCACATAGGAATTCTGGAAGCCGTACAGGCCGCTCCAGTGAAGTCCCATCTCCTGATATTCCTTTTGCAGGTTTTCATATAAAACGTCGGGATCATCCTCTTTTTCATGCTTCAGCACCGTCATCCATGCGGTTCCCGTGTATTCCGGATACAGGTCAAAATCACCCTTCAGCAGGGCCGGCTGGATATTGGTGGTTCCGCCGCCGATTCCCTTGGTGATTTCCACCTTAACTCCCAGATCGTGCTCTATCAGCTGCCCCAGGATTTCTGTCAGGATATACTGCTCCGTCATGGGCTTGGAGGCGATCTTAATGGGTTCCTTTGATTTGCCGCAGCCTGCAAAGACGCCTGCTGCCAGAACCGCAGCCAGTATGACCGCGATAGTTCTCCTCTTGTTTTTAATATTCATTTTCTTCCTCTCTTCCTACCGCTCCGACATCAGCTTTTTCACAAAGTCCGTTGCCGGATGCTCTCTGATTTCCTCCGGCGTGCCGTCCTGGATAATCCTTCCCGCATCCATTACAACAATCCGTGTTCCCAGGCGAAGCGCCTCATCTATATCATGGGTGACAAAAACAATCGTCTCCCCCTGCTGCCTGTGTATTTTCCCAATCTCCTCCTGAAGCCTGCGGCGTGTGATCTCATCCACCGCGCCGAAGGGTTCGTCCATCAGCAGGATTTCCGGCGAATTCATAAGCGCCCTGGCAATCCCCACTCGCTGCTTCTGCCCTCCGGAAAGCTCGTCCGGATAACGCCTGCGTATCTCCTCCGGCAGCTCCACCAGCTGCAGAAGCTGCGTGACCCTGTTCTGTATGGCTTTACTGTCCTTTTTACGTGACAAATCGGCCACATAGGAAATATTTTTCTCTATCGTCAAATGGGGAAACAGTCCTGTTTCCTGCACCACATATCCCAGATTCCTGCGCAGGGCTGTCAAATCTGTCCGCGACAGATCGTTTCCGTTTACCACCACGCTTCCTTCCTTTGGCCTGAGCAGGCCGTTCATCAGCTTCAGCGCAGTGGTCTTGCCGCAGCCGGAGGTGCCTATGAGCATGACAAATTCCCCCCGGGCGATTTCCAGGTTAAAATGCATCAGCACATCCTTGTTACCGTAAGCCGCCGTAATGTTCTTCAGCGATATCACACTCATGCGCCCTGCTCCCTTCTTTTTCTTGCCGTCTCGCCCCAAGGTATCTTCTTCTCCAGCAGATAAATCAGCCTGTCGGATATCAGGGCGACCAGCGCGATCAGAATACTGCCCGCATAGGTCATTGCCGCATTATTCGTTGTAATTCCCCGGTATATGGCGACTCCCAGGCCGCCGGCCCCGATATAGGAGGCAATACCGCTTAAGGATATGGTCATCACCACCATGCTCCGTACCCCGGCCAATATCACCGGCAGGGCCAGCGGCAGCTTTACCCGGAACAGAACCTGTCCCCTTGTGCTTCCCATTCCCGTCGCCACCTCCGTCAGGAAGGGCTGGATGGTGCTGATCCCGGTATAGGTATTGCGCACAATCGGAAGCAGTCCGTAGATACTGAGTGCAATGATTGCCGTCTTATCCCCGATTCCCGTAAAAGGAATCAGAAAGCCCAACATGGAAATCGAGGGGATAGTGTACAGCACATTGATCACATTCATGATAATCTGCGCCGGTTTTCTGTATTCACTGATGATGACGCCGATGACAAGCCCCAGAACAAGGGATACCGTCACCGAAATGCCCGCGATGCGGATATGCTGTAAAATGAGTTCCGTAAAAAATGAGCTACGCTCCGCATACAGCCTGAATATTTCCTGTATCATACCGTTTTCTCTCCCATCCAATCTTATTTATTATACCCTCACAGACTACTTTTGGCAACCGGAAGCGGTTTCCTTTTATTCGGAATGTTGTATCTGTTTTCTATTAAAAAACAACAACGCAGGCAGAAAAAAAGTCCTGCGGCCAACCCTTCCGGGTATTCTGCCGCAGGGACTTATTTTTTTAACTATTCCTCCGCCTTCAGTTCAAACTGTATGGCACGGAATTCTCCGGATACGGAAGGTATGGAAATTCCCGCATTCATGAGGGCGCTGCCGCTGATTATCCGGCCGTCCTCCAGCCTGTATTTTGCAGACGCATCCAGGCCTTTCAGCTTTACAAATATCGGTTTATTGTTCGCCCTGACATGAGTGATCACCAGATTAAACAATGCCTGCTTCTTATCCGCGGAAACGAAGGACCAGGCCACGAACTCTTTTCCGTCTCCGGGTGCGTTAAGGCGGTAGTAATCTCCCTGATGCACCAGCTCATAATATTTCTTATAGTCGGCAACCTGCTTCTTTACCTGCTCCTTTTCTTCTTCAGGAAGCGTGTTCAGATCCAGTTCATAGCCGAAGCTGCCCGCCATGGCGACCACGCCTCTGGTGGCAAAGGGCGTAATTCTGCCTGTCTGGTGGTTCGGGCATGCGGATACATGGGAGCCCACTGCGCCGACAGGATACAGGAAGGAGGTGCCATACTGGATATCCAGCCGCTCAATGGCATCCGTATCATCGCTGCACCAGATCTGGGGAGAATAATACAGCATGGCTGCGTCAAACCTTCCTCCTCCGCCGCTGCAGCCTTCAATCATCAGATCCGGGAACGCTGCCGTCAGCCTTTCCAGCAGTTCATATACGCCCAGCATGCAGCGGTGATAAACCTCACCCTGTTTTTCCTTCGGCAGCGAAGCGCTGTAAATATCACACATGCTGCGGTTCATATCCCATTTCACATAATCGATGTGCGCATGGGAAAGGATGTCCGACATTCTTTCAAACAGATAATCCCGGACCTCCTGTCTTGACATATCCAGCACCAGCTGGAAACGGCTGCGGTTGGGCTTTCTGCCCGGAATCTGAAGCGCCCAGTCCGGATGCGCCCTGTACAGATCGCTGTCCTCCGAAATCATCTCCGGCTCAAACCAGAGGCCGAATTTCATGCCCATGGCATTGACCTTTTCCGAAAGGCTGGAAAGGTTGGCCGGCAGCTTCTCCAGGTTCACATACCAGTCGCCGAGGCCGGAGTTGTCATCGTTTCGCTTTCCAAACCAGCCGTCATCCAGGACCAGCATCTCTATGCCCAGGTCGGCCGCCTGCGATGCGATCTTCAAAATCTTCTCTTCGTCAAAATTGAAATATGTGGCTTCCCAGTTATTAATCAGGATGGGGCGTCTTGCATATTTATATTTTCCTCTGCAGATATGGTCGCTGATGATTCTGTGGAAATTATGGGACAGCTGCGTAAAACCGCTGCCCGAATAGCTCATAATCACCTGCGGTGTTTCAAAAGTCTCTCCCGGCTCCAGGCGGAAGCAGAAATTCTCAGGATGAATTCCCATTACCACCCGGGTCTGTCCCATCTGATCCACCTCTGCGCCTGCCAGGAAATTGCTGCTGTACACAAAAGCCATTCCGTAGCAGTCTCCCGCATCCTCAGTCGTCTGCGGCGTACAAAGTATCAGTGAAGGATTATGGTGGTGGCTGGAGGTTCCTCTCCTGCTTCCCACGGAAACGGTGCCATGGCAGAGAGGCGTGCGCTCCATCTGGCGTTCCATGGCATGTCTGCCGTGGAAATGGATCATCTCCCACTCCCCGAAGCCCATGTCCAGGCATACGGACAGCATTTTTTCCAGAGAAATGGTCCCTTTTGCAGTATTGCGAAGCTCCGCCGCACGGGTAATCACGTCTTCCTTCTCAAAAACACCATATTTAAGAACCAGCTCCAGACCGGTAGCCGCATCCTTCATCAAAATGGTCAGCGTGCTGCTCTCGCCGTTCTCATCATACACTGCGGGCATTCCTGTCACCTTATAAGCCCCTGCCGTAATCTCATGGGAAACATAACGGAAATCAGCAGCTCTTGTGCCGTCCGGATTCACCACCTCAATACAGGAGGTACGGTAATCGCCCACGCCGGCCGAAGGATATTCCTGCGGCTGGATATCCAGTGAAAAGGTTCTGTCGCTTCCCGCTTCATACGGGTTGCCTGAGAACCCGGAATCCGAACTCCACAGCAGATAATCCATCGTGCTGCCTTCCACCTTCCCGCCATAATAAAGGTGCTGTAAAATGTTGTATCTGCCTACCATCATCTGATAGGTGCTTCCCGCTGTCTGCAGGGTGAAAATTTGGGTGGCTTCATTATAAGTTATTGCCATATTCAAGGTCTCCTTCCCGATATATCCAATTAACTCCATCATATGAAAACAGGCTCCCCCTGTCAATCCTTTCCTGTTAGCTCTACCTGTCAATTTGTCTTATGTTTTGTTCAGGGGCTGTCCTGATTTTCCCCTGTACAGGAAAAGGCAAGCCGATACCGGGCCTCCTGCCCGTTCTTTCCGGCCATAACCTCCACCTGCAGATTTTCTTCAGCCCGGATTAATTCCCAGGGAATTTCAACGAACACCGGGCCGGATGCTTCATAAACAGCGCCCGTCCGGATTAACAGCTTGCGCATATCCTCATCTCTGACCGACATACCTCCAATCGCCGGCTGCGTTTCCCTTGCCTGCGCCCTGTCCGCCGGCATTTCCCTTCCCAAAAGTGCGGCGGCCGTCAGTCCTGCCGCGAAGCCCATACAAAGCCCCTTTCTTTTTTCGGCGCGCAGGATGTTCTTTCCCTTATTCTTACAGCGCGGCTCCTTAATGACCCGGCGCCTTTCCGGTTTCCGGTCCCGGATACGGCGACAGCTGCCTTTGCTGTCTTCTGACAGCTTTTCTTTTATTTCTATGCTTTCCTTCAATATTACTTCCCTTCTTTCCGTCCAAACCCGCTTCCTTTTTCCGTAATATGCCGGTTCTATGCCAATCCTGAACAGACATGTCTATTGATACCATGGGAATCCGCCCTTACCCGGGCAAAGAATAAAAAGATAAGATAGATATTAGAAAGCAGACCTTACGGCTGCGTATTTGTGATTATACCACAGTCTTTTCCTATTCAAAAGACCGTTAATCATAAAATTTCTGTTAACTGTTTTTAAAGCAGAAAGGGCATCCCTCTATCCAGGAACGCCCCTTCTGCTGCCATATGTGCAGTTTTCCCGCATCCGGCTTTTCGCAAAACCAATAAAAAAACTATTACGGATTGGCCGTATGAAATTTTCCCACCATTATCTGGTTTTCCTGCTCTCCATTATTTTCCGGATACGCGCTTCCATATCCGTTACAACGCTTGTGTATTCCCATGCAACATTCTCTCTTTGCCCTATATCGTAGTCCATATTATAAAGCTGGGGATCATGGGACAGGCCCGTTTCGATCCGCACCTGCTTCATATAAGGAGAACCTTCACTGGGGGAAAGGTAGGTCCAATTGCCGCTGCGTAACATTTTGCCGCACGTAACATCTTCCACCAACAGCTCTTTTCTTCCGACGGGATCCTTGCCGACAAGCGCTGCATACTGATCCTGACTGTCGATGGCCGCATCATCCGGCAGCTCCATACCCAACATATCTGCGAAGGATGCAAACAGATCCACCTGGCTTATCAGCGCATGTGTAACGCCTTTATGTTCCAATCCCGGCCAGCTTACGATAAAAGGTATTCTGCTGCCGCCGTCAAACTTGCTGTACTTACCGCCGCGTAAGGGACCTGTCGGTTTATGCGTGCCGTTTAATTCATAAGCTCCGTCCAGATAGCCGTCATCCAGTACCGGACCGTTATCACTGGAGAATACGATCATCGTATCTTCCAGAATCCCCAGCCGCTGCAGCTCTTTGTACAATTCGCCGACACACCAGTCCATTTCCACAATCACATCGCCACGGGGTCCCAGTTCTGTTGCACCGCGGAAACGCCCGGAAGGCACACGCGGAACATGAGGCTGGTGCAGCGCATAATAGAGGAAGAAAGGCTGTTCTTTTTCCTGGGTGGCATCAATAAATTTAATCACTCTGTTCAAGAAGGTTTCTGCAAGATCTTCATCTCTCCAAAGCGCCTTTTTACCGCCGCGCATGTAACCAATTCTGCCGATGCCTCCTATAATGCTCATGTCATGGCCATGGGAAGAACGCATATTCAACAGTTCCGGATTCTTATAATATGTGGGGATATCATCAAACACACATTCTTCATCATATGTTACCTCTATCGGATCCTCCGGTTCAAGATTCACGACTCTGCGTCCTTCTATATAAACGCAGGGTACACGATCTGCAGTTGCCGGAAAAATAAAGGATTCATCAAAGCCTAAATCAATCGGGGTCAGGTTGATATCCTGATTCCAGTCGATAGGCGCATTGCCGTCACTCAGTCCCAAATGCCATTTGCCTACAATACCGGTGTGATACCCCGCGCGTTTAAACATAGCAGGCAAAGTATCCACGCCCTGCTCAATGATGCACTGTGCGTCACCGGGCAGGATATGAGCCCTGTCATTTCGGAACGGATAGCGTCCGGTGAGAATGCTGTAGCGGGCCGGCGTGCAGACTGCAGATGTAGAATACGCATCTGTAAACCTAAGGCCATCGGCACAAAGTCGATCCAGATTCGGCGTCTCAATCTGATGGGTTCCATAACATCCCAAATCACCGAAGCCCAGATCATCCGCATATACGATAATAACATTACGTGGGGCGCGTTTTATACTCATTTTGTCCTCTTTTCATATCAGGAGACAGAGCGCCTTCTTATCAGCATGTCCTCTGTCTCCTGCAGCCTTCATTTACTGCTAATTATATATTTACATTTGTAACAGTCCGTCAGAATGGCTCATTGACTGTTCCGGCCTGACAGACACTGCGTTCATTTTATGAGTAAACAACTTTTCTTTCCTTCTGGGCAACCGCTATGTATGTTTTTCCTTCGTTCAGCTGGATTTCATTTCCGGCGTCATCAAAATATCTGGTGGGGCCGTAATCCGTGGTCTTCTGCCAGGTAATATGGATACATTTTCCCTTGGTAAAGTAATAGCCGTCCTCTGTGGTATCATAATTATAGAATGCAAGATATCCCTTCGCATCCAGAGTCATCCACTTGGAATTCTGTACGATAACATTGGCAAATGCCAGCTGCTGCCCGTTTACCGCATCCTTATGTGCCTTTCCATGGATGGTCTTATAATACAGGCCGTCCGCCGCATTGTAGGTAAATCCGGTTTTGGTATAAGGGAATACATTGGACAGGTTGATCTTGTTGGCAGTCTGCGCTGCGGCGCCATACTGTGCAAGCGTATTTACGCCCGCTGCAAAGTTAAAGTGCTTGGGGCTGTAATACTGCGGCCTGAGCGCCAGGGAATAGCCCAGCTGTATACAGGCATTGGTAATTCCGCTGCCGCTGATATAAGCGTTATGGGGCGCTTTTCTGTCGTTGCTTCTGAAGAATGCATTCGCTCCGGGCGCATTTCCGCCAGTGCCATATTCATAGGTCCCGGAAAGGTTGTTGATATCAGGCATGCTGATACGGTCTTTCATATACCATACACCGCCGAAATGAACCAGAATAGGATCCCATTCCGTGGCAATCGGAATATAGTAAGCACGGCAGCTTCTGATATTTCCGATTCTGGAAAGTCCCTGCCAATCATCAATGATTGCCAGCTGACGGGAAATATCCCCTTCTTCCATTACTTCATAAAGCACCTTCGCATGGCTGATACCGTAGGACGGCTGCGCCGCCTGATCTGTGGGCATCATAATGGCGATCGGCCTGGAAGCGGCCTGTGCGGCAGGAACCCATTCATTGGTATACACGCTTCTTACATAACCTGCCGGCCCTTCCTCCGCATTTACTTCGGCCGCCGGCGCCGCTGCAGCCACACAGAGCACCGCTGCCAGAAGTGCTGACAGGGTCTTAATTTTTTTCCTAATCATCTTTTACCTCCTTTTTCCCCTTTCAAATTAAAACCTGTCCCAAAAACAGGTATGATTCTATAGTACTCACTTCTGACAATTCCGTCAACTTCCTGCAGTGAATTCCGAAAAGATTTCGGAAATATTAAGATATTTGTCAGGAATGTGCATAACATAATCTCTTCGTACCCTATCTATATCTCTTATCCTTTACATACTGATAAGAACAGGGACCCGACACTTCATTATTTTTATTAAATCCCGCCCTTACAGAACACCCGGTTACAGTGAACCAGCGTCTCTTATATATTGTGTTAAATTATATATTGGCCAGCAACTGCGTAAATCTTGAAATTTTCCATTTTACTTCATTTTGAATACAGGCTCCAGAAAATCGGCGGTGAAAAATAGTTGAAAAAAAGGAAAAAATACTCTTGCCAAAACAGGAAATACCATATATAATAAATGACGTTGGTAATTCGCTGGAATAGCGCAGTTGGTAGCGCAACTGATTCGTAATCAGTAGGTCGAGGGTTCGAGTCCCTTTTCCAGCTTTATACAATTGATTAGACGTAGTATTATGCCCCATAAGAAATAAGCTTAGTTTATAACAGAAAGCTTCTGTTACAAATTAAGCTTATTTTGTTTGGCGCCATTCCAATAGGAGATATGGCACCAAACCTTGTTATTGTTTTACTTCAGTAACCTGCTGTAATAAACATTCCATATCTCCAACAGTATACGGCGCCCCTTCATATTTCCGGTATCCGGTATTAACGAATCCATTACTGATATACCAGTTTCTGAGCCTGATATTATCGTCTATCATACCCAAAATAATTTTCTTTTTCCCGGATTGCACCGCCTTCTTCCTGCAAAAATCCAGCAATTCCGTACCATACCCATTATTTCTATATTCCGGAAGGATAATAATATCATTCAGTTTGCAAATATTCCCTGCCATTTTTATGCCAAGGAAACCGACCAATCGGCTTTCCAAAAAATACTCATACATCAGTACTCCCTCATCAAATTCTTCTTGCAAACGGCTGCAGGGCAAAGCCGCTCTGCCTCTTTCCACCTGAAAATTCAGGCCTTTTCCTTTTTAACTGCATCCAGATGCACATCCATCTGAGGAAACGGAATCCCTATCCCATTTTCATCAAAGGCGTATTTGATTTCCTCCAGCATGGCCCAGCGGACAGGCCAGAAATCCTCCGTACGCGTCCAGAACCGCATTCCCAGCACCACGGAGCTGTCTCCCAGGTCATCCACGAAAATGCTGTATTCCTTGTCCTTCAGGATCTTCTCATTGGTTTCAATGAGCGAGGTAATCACCGATTTGGCCTTGCGGATATCCGACTGATAGGAAATGCCCACCTTCAGCTCCACCCTGCGGTTATCCTCATTGGTCACATTGGTAATACTGGTATCGGCCAGCGCGCCGTTGGGCAGGAGGATAATTTTATTGTCAATGGTTGCCAGCTTTGTATAAAAAATAGTGATTTCAGAAACCGTACCTTCATTTTTATGATTATCCTCAATGATGTAATCCCCGACACGGAAGGGATGCAGGAGCATAATCAGAATACCGCCGATACAGTTTTTCAGGCTGCCCTGGAAGGCAAGTCCGATGGTTACTGTGGCAGAACCTATGACTGTGGCAATGGTCGTGGCGTCAATGCCCAGCTTTACGGCAATCTGGAAAATGAGGAACGCATACAGCCCCACCTTCAGCGAGGAATCCAGAAACTGCTTTGCTTCCTTGCTGGCATTGGCACGCTTCAGCGCATTACCTGTCAGCTTTCTGATAAAACTGATGATTCGGGAGCCAATCAGAAATGCGACGATGCAGAAAACCACGCGGATGAGCAAATCCAGAAGGGACTGGGGCGCAGCCTTTAAAAGCTTCTGCCCCAGCGCCAGCTCCTCCGTCACATCCGCAGTCAGCAGAATCCAGCTCATTGCCCGTCCGCCTTCCTGCGGCTTTTAACCACTTTCACGGGCTTTTCCACCTCTCCTTTTTCCGCAATGACCTCATCCACCTCAAACACCTTTTCGGCCAGTTCCTCCTTCAGTGTTTTGGCTGCCGCTTTCTTTGCTCCCTTTTTTTTCCTGGCGGCTTCTCTTGCCTTCTTTTCCTTTTCCGCTTTTTTCTTTGCGATTTCCTTCAGCTCCTCTTTCGTATAGGGCTGGTAGGAAAAAATACTGATGCCAAGGGGGGCCTGTGTTATTTTTATAGAATACTCCCTTCCGTCGAAGGGTTCCTCCAGCGCGGTCTTCACTCTGGGATTCACCCTGCCTTCCCCTCCGAAGGCTTTGGCGTCGGAGTTAAGTATTTCCTTATATTTTCCGTTAAAGGGAACGCCCACCTGGAAATTCTTCCGCTCCACATTGGCAAAATTCAGCACAATCAGAAGCATCTCCTCCGGCTTGTCCGCCTTTCTTACGAAGGACAGGATGCAGTCGTTGGCGTTGATGCAGTTAATCCATTCAAAGCCGTCCCAGCTGGTATCCTTTTTATACAGGGCAGGCTGCTTACAGTACAAATGATTCAACGCTTTAACAAACTCGCTCAGGCCCTTATGATCCGCGTTTTCAAGAAGCTCCCATTCCACGCTTCTGTCTTCGTTCCATTCGTCATATTCCCCGATGTCCTGTCCCATGAAAAGGAGCTTTTTCCCGGGATGGCACATCATGAAGCCATAGCTGGCCTTCAGATTTTCGAACTGCTCCTGCCTGTTTCCGGGCATTTTGCCGATCATGGAAGCTTTGCCGTGCACCACCTCATCATGTGAAAGCACCAGCATAAAGCGTTCGCTGTACGCATAAACCATGCTGAAGGTAAGCTCATTATGACAGCCGGAACGGAAATAGGGATCCTGCCTGATATAGCTGAGGAAATCATTCATCCAGCCCATATTCCACTTCATGTCAAAGCCCAGGCCGTCCTCATCCAGGCTGCCTGTCACCTTTGGCCAGGCGGTAGATTCCTCCGCTATGGACAGCGCGCCTTTTCCCCGTTTGTGAATCATGCTGTTTACATGCTTCAGGAATTCCATCGCTTCCAGGTTCTGGTTCCCTCCGTAAATATTAGCCACCCATTCCCCGTCATTTTTACCATAGTCCAGGTACAGCATGGAGGCCACCGCGTCCATACGGATGCCGTCCGCATGATACTGCTCTATCCAGAAAAGCGCATTGGCAATCAGATAATTGCGCACCTGCGGCCTTCCATAATTATAAATCAACGTTCCCCAGTGGGGATGCGCCCCCTGTCTGGGATCCTGGTGCTCATACAGGCAGGTGCCGTCAAAAGCGGAAAGCCCATAGGTATCTCTTGGGAAATGCGCGGGCACCCAGTCAAGGATTACGCCGATCCCCGCCTTATGCATTTCATTCATGAAAAACATGAAGTCCTCCGGCGAGCCATATCGGGAGGTGGGCGCATAATAGCCGATGACCTGATAGCCCCATGAGCCGTCGAAGGGATGCTCCATAATGGGCATCAGTTCGATATGGGTATAGCCCATTTCCTTCACATATTCAATGATCCTGGGAGCCAGTTCTCTGTAATTGCAATAGGTCCTTCCGTCCTCCGGCTTGCAGAAGGAGCCCAGATAAAGCTCATAAACGCTGACAGGTTCTTTGCTGTAATCTTTTTTCGCGCGCTTGTCAATCCAGTCCTCGTCCTCCCAGGAAAAGCCTGAAATATCTCTGATAACCGACGCGGTTTCCGGACGAAGCTGCTGGGCAAAGGCATAGGGATCCGCTTTCAGGTAGGTCAGCCCTCCCTTCACCTTCAGTTCATATTTATAATTCTGTCCTTCCAGATCTCCCGGGATGAAAATCTCAAAAATACCGGAATCCCAGAGTCTGCGCATCTGATGCACCCGGCCGTCCCAGCGGTTGAAATCGCCTGCCACGCTCACCCTTACGGCATTAGGGGCCCATACTGCGAAATGTACGCCCTTTACGCCGTCGATACAGCAGCTATGTGCGCCCAGAATTTTATAAGCCTCATAATGAGTGCCCGCCGCAAAAAGATCCGTATCCTTCTTGGTTATCACGGGGCCGAAGCGGTAGGGATCGATGATTTCCTCCGTCTTTCCTTCCGGATATTCCACGCGGTACACATAATCCGTTACCCCTTTTCCCGGAATCAGGGCGGCAAAATATCCGGCCTCATCCGCCATTTCCATTTTTACTTCTTTGCCGGTTTCCCCGATTACCGCCGTAACCTGGGATGCCCCCGGCTGAAAGGTTGCAAGCAGCGTGGAGCTTCCCACGGTGTGCGGCCCCAGAAGCTTATGGGGATTATCCTCCTCCGAATAAATAACCGCCTCGATCTCCGGCCAGTTCATCAACTTATACAATTTTTCTTTCATCCAGATTCCCTCAACTTTCCGCTCTATTTTTCACGCAGGCTGTGAATAAAAAGCCCGCTTCTTAACTTGGGTTCAAACCATGTGGACTTGGGCGGCATCAATTTTCCCGCGTCAGCTACCGCAAACAGCTCCGAGATGGAGGTGGGATACATGGCAAATGCCACCCTGCAGTCTTCGTTCACCCTGCGTTCCAGCTCCTTCATCCCCCGGATGCCTCCTACAAAATCAATGCGTTTGTCCGTTTTGGGGTCTTTAAGGCCCAGCACCGGCCCCAGCAGGTTGTCCTGCAGGATGGATACATCCAGCCCCTTCACCGGATCGGTCGGGCAAATCTCCGGCCTCGCCTTCAGGCGGTACCATTTCCCGTCCAGGCACATGCCGAAAACAGCCTTGGCCTCCGGCCTGTGGGAAACGCCTTCCCCACATTCCTCTATATCGAAGGATTCCCCGATTTTACCAAGAAATTCCTCTTCTGTGTAACCATTGAGATCTTTTACCACCCGGTTATAATCCATAATCATCAGCTGATCATCCGGGAAAAGCACGGACAGGAAAAAGTTAAAGGGCTCTTCCCCCGTATATCCGGGCTTCGCCTGCCTTCTCATCTGGGAAACCTTCACTGCGGATGCACACCTGTGATGTCCGTCCGCAATATAAATCTCATTGATTTCGGAAAAAGCGGCATGGATGGCATCCACATCCTGCGCCCTCCAGATACACCATACCCGGTGCGTAATTCCATCCTCCGCCGTAAAATCATAGAGCGGTTCTTCTTTCTTATACGCTGCAACAATTTCATTGATAACGGGCCTGGAACGGTATGCCAGAAAAATGGGTCCGGTCTGTGCGTCGCAAGCTTCCACATGGCGTATCCTGTCGACCTCCTTATCCGCCCTGGTGTTCTCATGCTTTTTAATCACCTGCCCAAGATAGTCATCCACGCTGGCGCAGGCGGTAATGCCGGTCTGGGATCGTCCGTCCATGATAAGCTCATATATGTAATAAACCGGGCTTTCCTCCTGTACAAAGTATCCTTCCTCAATCCTTTTCCAAAGCAGTTCCCTCGCTTTTTCGTAAACACAGTCCGCATATACATCCACACTGTCGTCAAACTGTGTCTCCGCCCTGTCAACAGACAGGAAGGAAAGCGGTTCCTTTTGCACCTCGGCCTTTGCCTCGGCCCTGTTATATACATCATAAGGTAACGCTGCAATCCGCCCTTCCAGGCCCTTCCTCGGCCTGTATGCGCAAAACGGTCTGATTTCTGCCATCCTCTACCTCCGGTATCCGTTTTCTTTTTATTTTAAGTATAACTGATTCTTTCCATGGATACAAGTGCTTCCCCTGCCGCGGGCACAAAAACACGAAGCCTATATGCCGTAAAAAAGTCTGCCCGCACAGAGAAAAAACGTTCGGCAAGCCCCATTAGAAGCTGTCCCGGACGTTTTATCCATTGACATTATTTATTTTACAACCCTGACACGGATAACTCCCGGTATGGAGCGGAGGGTGTCAATGATCTCCTCGCTGGGGCGTTCCTCCACATCCAGCATCGTGTAGGCTATATCTCCCTTGGATTTGTTGGTCATGTCGGAAATGTTGATGCCGTTATCACCGAACAGCGCTGTAAACTTGGTAATCATATTGGCCACATTTAAATGGAAAATAGCAATACGGCCGGCCTGATCGCAGATTCCCATGTCACAGTTGGGGTAATTCACACTGTTGTTAATATTTCCGTTTTCCAGGAAGTTCTTCAGCTCCTTAACCGCCATAACCGCGCAGTTGTCTTCCGATTCCTCCGTGGAAGCTCCCAGATGGGGAATAACGATGCAACCGGGCTTTCCTGCGGTAGTGGTATTTGGGAAATCGGACACATACTTGCGTACTCTGCCTTTTTCAATACCGGCAAGCACCGCTTCTTCGTCCACAAGCAAATCACGGGCAAAGTTCAGCAGGATAACGCCGTCCTTCATTTTACTGATGGCATCTTCGTTGATCATTTCCCTGGTGGAATCAAGCAGCGGGACATGGATGGTAATCACATCGCAGTTTTCATAAATTTCATCCACATTAATCACATGCTTGACATCCCGGCTTAAGTTCCATGCGGCATCTACGGAAACATAAGGGTCATAGCCGTAAACCTCCATACCCATATACTTCGCCACGTTGGCAACCTTGACGCCGATTGCCCCCAGGCCGATGATTCCCAGCTTTTTATCCTGTATTTCCGTTCCTGCAAAGTTCTTTTTCACCTTTTCAGCAGCCTTGGCGATGTCCGGATTGCCTTTATTTTCTTCCACCCAGTTAATTCCGCCGACGATGTCGCGGGAGGCCAGGAGCATGGCGGCAATGACGATTTCCTTCACACCGTTTGCATTGGCGCCCGGCGTGTTGAATACAACAATACCTTTTCCGGCGCATTTATCCAGAGGGATGTTGTTCACACCGGCTCCTGCCCTTGCCACCGCAAGAAGATTGGCCGGCAGCGGCATATCGTGCATGTTGGCGCTTCTTACGAGGATGCCGTCGGCTTCCTCAATATTATCCGTTTTTACATAGTCCTCGGTAAAACCCTCCAGCCCCACCTGTGCGATGGGATTCAGGCAATGATATTTAAACATAGCGGTACTCCTTTTCTTTTTACTTGAAACATTTCAGATAACCAAACCGTTACTTTTGCTTTAATTCTTCCGATTTTCAGGCATTCTCCGCTTCAAATTTCTTCATGAATTCCACCAGCTTCTCAACGCCCTCCACAGGCATTGCATTGTAGATGCTGGCGCGCATGCCGCCCACGCTTCTGTGGCCCTTCAGGCTTTCCAGGCCGGCTTCTTTGGCTTCCTTTACGAATTTGGCATCCAGCTCTTCACTTCCTGTGATGAAAGGCACGTTCATCAGGGAACGGTCTTCCTTGCGGACAGTGCCTTTAAAGAGGCTGCTCTGATCCAGGAAATCATACAGAATAGCTGCTTTTTTCTCATTCAGCTCCTTAATGGCGGACAGGCCGCCCATTTTCTTCAGCCATTTGAATACCTTGCCGCAGATATAGATGCCATAGGCCGGAGGGGTGTTGTAAAGGGACCCCGCATCCGCATGGGTTTTGTACTGGAGCATGGTAGGTGTGCCGGGGAGTACATCCCCGGTGATAAGGTCTTCCCGGATGATGGCGATAACAACGCCCGCAGGTCCTATATTCTTCTGCACGCCGCCATACATAACGCCGTATTTTGTAATATCCACCGGTTCGGAAAGGAAGCAGGAGGACACATCGGCAACCAGCGTCTTTCCTTTGGTGTTGGGAAGTGTTTTAAATTTAGTACCGTAAATGGTATTGTTTTCACAGATATAGACATAGTCCGCATCCTCTGAAATGGGGAGATCGGAGCAGTCAGGTATGTATGAGAAGGTTTTGTCTTCAGAAGAGGCGATCTTGTTCGCTTTTCCATACTTGCCGGCTTCCTGCCATGCTTTCTTTGCCCATTGGCCGGTAACGATATAGTCGGCCACCTTGTTTTTCATCAGATTCATGGGAATCATGGCGAACTGCTGGCTTGCGCCGCCCTGCAGGAAAAGCACCTTATAATTATCAGGAATCCCTATCAGATCCCGTAAATCCGCTTCCGCTTCATCAATAATCGTCTGGTAGGTTTTGGAACGGTGGCTCATCTCCATAACGGACATGCCGCATCCTCTGTAATCCATCATTTCCTCTGCAGCTTCTTTCAGGACTTCCTCAGGCAGAACTGCCGGTCCCGCTGAAAAATTATAAACTCTTGCCACTTCTAATTCCTCCTCATGTTAAGTCCGGGCCTGTCGGGCTGTCCCGGTCCGGTAGCTTTTATTGTAACTGCGCGGTGAATTGCAGTTAACGTTTATTTTACATAGTTCACTCACTTTAGTCAACTACTACGTTAAACAATTTATGTGCTTTTTCTGCAAATATATGCTTTGAGTCCCGCCGAATCCCTGGCCGGCTCCCTGTGGCTCCCCCTGTATGGCGTCCCCCCGGCGGGCTATGCTTTCTGTGCGGG
>OLQH01000703.1_pt1 | contig 33773 bp, 27 predicted proteins | sample 1672671 | NCBI WGS metagenome assembly OLQH01 (sample SAMEA3136712, study PRJEB25190) | human gut metagenome
TCTGCAGCGCTGCAAGTTTGATACCCCGTTGCTTGCAGCGGGGTCTTTGATTGGGATGAGCCCATCCCGCATCGGCGCCGCAACTGCCAGCGCGGCGCCGCCGTTCCCGCGTCAGAGACGCAGAAAACGGTCAGTAAACCGCTTTTACGCTGCTTCCTTCATAGAAAAATCCCAATATGGTGTCGCTGTCGCAGCCATCCGCCGCCATACTTCTGGCGCCGTTCTGGCTCAGGCCCACTCCATGGCCGAAGCCGCCGCCAATTAAACTATATCCTACCACATATCCATTTTCTTTTCCAGTTTCCATGGTAAAAAAGGCGCTGGGAAGCATGGAGGCCGCATTATATTCGCTTCCGTCCTGGCGGATTACCTTGCTGGTGCCGTTGCTCAGGACATAACGGATATTGTGCTCCGTTTTCACCATTACCGCTCCATTCTCTCCTTCGATAACCAGCTCCTCCGCCACACCGCCGGCATTTCTGGCGGCGATGTAAATATCCGTAATCCGGCCCGGATCCACCGGAGCCTGGTTGGTAAAGCCGCCATCCGCCTGGCGGACATAAATCGCACCCGGATTGGCTTCATACCGCTTTACAATATTGGAATAGAGAATCGTACTGTCAAGCTGATCCACCTGATAGGTCCACCGGTACCAGGCTTCGTCTTTTTCAAAATCAGAATCCCTGGTGGTAGTGATAAAAGCGGCAAATTCCTCCTCAGTCATCATGGAGCCAGCGGGACTGATATCCGCTTCATTCACGCTTTCGTCAATCGCATCTCCCTGCACATCGGTCACTCCCGCTACATTTACGGCCTTCGCCTGAAGATAAGGGAAATTTTCCGGAACGGAATTCAGCCAGATTCCCGTATTCGTCCCATAACCGCAGGAGGTGGAATAATAATAGGTATCCGCCAGCTGCTCACCGTAATAAACCAGCTCGCCCTTCGTCTCCTTTACCGCTTTGGTCGTTTCCACATTTTCCGTAATATTGTTATACACCTGGAATCCTGCGCTGTCATCCACATGGGCGCCGTAAGCGGGCAGCCCCGCATGCAGCATCTTCGCGTAGGCATAGGTCCTTGCGCATACCGCCTGTGCTTTCAGCGCTTCCAACGGATATGAGGAAGGCATTTCACTGGGAACCACCGCGTAAAGATACTCCTCTAAAAGCACCTCGTTAATCACAACGATCCCATCCTGCTGCTTTTCCAGCTCCAGGCTTCCACGGTATGAGGGCACTCCCTGGCTGCGGTTTACATTCAGAAGGCTGATATGCCCGGTGAGCACCGCAGGCTCAATGCGGACGCGTCCCCCCGCAAAAAGCTCGCTGTCTTTTCCTATCGTGAGTATTTCTCCCGCAGGCACCACCGTTGTCTGCCTTGCTTCATAAGGGCCTGATATCACAGAAAGATCGCAGTCTGCCTTCATTTCCAGAGTTTCATGGAAAGCGCTTCCGAAATCCGAGGTCTTAACCAGCACCCGGATATTCTCCATCGCTTCTTCCCTGACTACCAGACAGGCCTGAATCTCCCCATCTTCTATTACAAAATCCGTAAAATCATAGCCGATACATAAATCGGTGGTATTATACTTTTTCAGAGTTCCGTAAAGCCTGTAAATTTTCAGCTCTTCAGCAAAAGGATAAAAGCCCTGGCCTTCAATTTCCGCCCCATTGTCCCTGATTTTTAACAGCTTGCCGGAAACTTTATCGGTGCGCATATGAATCGCCGTCAGCGCCCCGTCCGCAAAAGAAAGATCCGCCACCTGTTCCCTGGAAGCTCCCAGCTGCTCCGCTTTCCCTTCCGGCATGGAAATCGTAAGCTCATAATCGTTCCAGAAGCAGCGCAGGGCATCCGCTTCCACTTCCATAAGCCAGATGTTGGACAGTTCAGACTGTGTACCCGTCTTTTCCCTCAGAGCATACAGAATACCGTCTCTTTCCACCACTACTATCGGCAAAAACAGACAATCCCTGATCCGTTCACTCATATAAGTATATGCGCTTTCCGCAGATATCAGAGCATTTTCTTCCAGCGCCCTGCCGTCTGCATCCGTAACGGAAGCTCCAAAACCAATGGGTGTCAAATCCATATCGTGGATTCGCCCCTCCTGGTCATACACCCTCCTTGCTTCATCAAAGAAACGGTACCAGTCCTCCTGCAGCACCTTCTCCTTTTTCCGATAGCCTCCGGGAAGCTCAAAAGCGCAATCCGGAAACAGCTCCGTAATCTGCTTCCACTGGGAAAAGGTCAGCATACCGTCGCTGGCCGAGGACGCCTCCTGAGCAAAAATCGATGCATATGCATTACTGTCCGTAATTCCTGCAGTATCCGCCAACAGCCAGGTCATATTCCCTGCCTCCTGAAGCGACAGATATTCTCCTTCGGTACGGGGTACCGTAATCTCCACAATTGCCTGAATCAGCAGCAGAAACAGCAGCACAGCCCCCAGTACAATCACAGTCAGCTTCATCCATCTTCCGCCCGGAGGATTTCCCCCGTATGTAGCATTTCTTCCATTCAGGCCAGCTCTTTCCTTCAGGCCAGCTCTTCCGGCAAAACTATAGCTCCTGCCCCGGGACTGCCTGCGATTCTGCTGTTTTCCGGCGCGGTTTATGGCGGCCAGACGTTTTTCCGCCCTGCGTTCCGCTTTCCTTCTCTGCGCGTCTCTTTTTTCATCCAGATACCGGTTATGCCCCTGTGTCTGCATGGTGTTATTTCGCCTTGCAGACCGTGCAGGATGATTTTGTCTGCTGTCTCTTTCCCGTCCGCCTCTTTCCATAAACTCCCCTTATATTCAACAGTACAGAAAGTTTCAATGATTGAAAAAAGCAGCCATTGAAGGCTGCTCTTATCTTTTGTGTCCCCCCAAAATGCCGGCTCTTGTCTTTTGACTCCTAGCTATCTGCTAGGTGGGTTACCGCAACCGGCGCTTCTGCCTTCCCCTGCGCAATGAGGGCCTGACATCCACACGGCAATGTAGGAGTCCCGTTTAAAGTAAATGTAGGTTCAAAACAACAAGAGTTATCGAACATTTCAGGTTAGTTATATTATATCCTGATCGTACTGAAAATACAACAGAAAAAAAAGGAAAGGAAAGGCCGTTAACCACCCTTGTAACTGTTCAGACAGGTCTGAACAGTTACTAACCCTCCCCTTCCCTTCTTTAAAAATTACAGAGTGTTAGCTTCGTCAACAACCTTCTTCAGAGCTGCGAGTGCTTCGTCAGGAAGCTTGTCGTAGCCGTCTTTCTTGGTTGCGAAACCTTCTACCGCATTTACACGGTCCTGCATACGAGCCTTTAACTGGGCAACATATTCAGGATCCTTCAGGTCAGGCACAAAGCCTTCCCAATCCATAATTTCAATATCGGAGAAAGGTACCCAAGGCTTGAATTCTGCTTTTTCTTCAACGATGGTCTCAAGAATTCCAAGAGTATCGGCAGGTTTAACCTTCTTGCCCATGAAATCGCCTGTGTTGATGATGTAGCAGTCTACGTTCTTCTCTTCAACCAGCTTTTTGAACTTCTCATAGTCGTTAGCCAGAGGATAAGTTCTGAAAGGGTTAGCGTAAGGAACGATACGAAGAGCGTTCAGGTCGGTTCCTGCTGCAACACGTTCTGCGGAAGATGTCTTGGTAGCAAGGGTTGCACCCATTACAGATGCAAGAGCGGATCCTTTCAGTTTAACTACCGGAGGAATGGTAGGGTCTTTCATAATCCAGAAAATAGCGTTAACGGGAGCGTCAAGCTTATCTACACGGTTAGGAGACCATAATTTGGATTTGATAGCACGTCCGTTACCATTTCTGATATCTTCAGTTACCAGCTGTACTTTTCCGTTCTCATCCAGAGTTGCGGAGCAGTTCTGAGCCGTTAATAAGTATTTGTTATCTTCACATCCTGTAGGATAATCTGCGGTCTTATCGAAATAAGAAGGCTCCAGAGCGATGGAAGCACAGGTATCTGTATTGATGATGAAAGCGTCATCATGAAGAACCTTGATGTCATACTTTCCGCCATGCTTTGCATGTGTCAGAGTAGACTTTCCGGATCCTGACAGACCGTATACGGAAGCAACATACTTTCTTCCATCGGGAAGGGTATATTCCTTCTGTCCGCCGTGGCAGGAAGCATATCCGTTTCTGTTGGCAATAGCCCATGCCATTGTCAGAGTACCCTTCTTGTGCTCTCCGAAGTATTTCATACCAAGGATAGCTGCGCAGTTTTCGTTGGTATCGAAGTAGCACAGTGTCAGAGGATCGCTTAAGCAGCTGTAATCAACATCCGGATGGTTGGTGGGTGCCCACTGAGGATCGGAGAAGATATAAACGTCAGCTTCTTTGCCGTCTCCAACAGGTTTGGAGTTCTTGTACATTCTTACATACTCATCAGACATATACTGGAAGTTCAACATCCAGGAGTACATGATGTTCTCTTCGCCTTCCGGAATGAGCAGATGAGCTTTAACCATAAATTCAGGATCAAGGCCGATATATACTTCTGCATGATACATTGTTTTCCAACGTGTCTCATAAACAGCATCCATAACTACCTTGTCAAGCTTTGCGGCATCTACACCAGGCTCGCCTTTGATGCGGCGTGCTCCTGCATAACGGCCCGTAACTGCGCCGTCGTTGAACAGAAGAACCTTGGAATCTCTCTCAAGTCCGATTTCATCGCCTCTGTAAATAGGCATATCTGTTACAACAGTACCAGGAGAATTCTTAGCAAGATCATAAGCCTCTTTCAGAGTATTGATCTTAACTACATTATTTCCGTAAAATGCAGCTTCAATGATAGATCTGGTTTTGGAAAAACCTGTCTTACCAGCGCCGATTTCGGAAATTGGATAATACGCTTTTGTTGACATTAGTACGTCCTCCTTTATTTGTGTGTATTATGTACCGCGTGATTGCAGCCTTTCCCCCTCAAGACAGCAGCTGTTTAGGCTTGTCCGAAGAGCCGTTTCTGTTGCAAATCCACGGCTTCACGCCTTGCAATGCGCATCTTTTCACCAATGCGGCAGTGAAAAGCGCACCGATGCGGCATTTTCACAGCGTAACCGCCGTAATCGTGCCTGCACATCTGTATTATTATCTCAAAGCAGGGTTTAAAAGTCAAGATTTTCTAATTCTAATTTAGCGATTTAAGAATAATTTTATATTTCCCTTGTCTCTTCCTTCAGCCAGAGCCTCTCTTCTTCCGTAAGCAAAGGAGAAATCTTCTCATAAACAGCTTTGTGGTATTCGTTAAGCATCCTGATCTGTCCCGGCTCCATTAGGGAAGGGTTGATACCTTCCAGGTCAATGGGCACATAGGTAAGGGTATCAAAATACATGAACTGTCCATCCCCGTTCTTCACGCCATTGCGGGCAACCATCACATTCTCCGTACGGATTCCGTGGCTTCCTTCTATATAAACGCCGGGTTCATTTGTTACGTCCATGCCCGCCTCGATCACTGACTCGCTCTGTCCTTCCGTAAAACGCCAGCGGATTCCCTGCGGTCCTTCGTGCACGTTCAGAATGTAGCCTACGCCGTGGCCGGTGCCGCATTTATAATCGATATTTCTGTCCCACATGGGCTGTCTGGCCAGAATATCCAGGTTTCTTCCCGTACAGCCATACAGGAACCTGGCGTTGGTCAGCTGCAGCATCCCCACAGCCACCGCCGTAAAATGCTCCCTGATCTCCTCTGAGACGGGGCCAAGCACAATGGTTCTGGTCACATCCGTAGTGCCTCCCAGATACTGTCCGCCGGAATCCACCAGCAGCATTCCTTCCGCTTCCAGCTCCTTGCAGTTATCAGGAGTGGCTTCATAATGCATCATAGCCGCATTTTCTTTGTAGCCTGCTATGGTGGGGAAGGACAGATCCAGATAACCGTCGATTTCGCTTCTGAGATGATCCAGATAATCCGCCGCAGTTACCTCAGTAATCTTCAATTTGCCCACATTTTTCTTCAGCCAGTAAATAAACCTGCACACTGCCGCGCTGTCCTTGAGGTATACTTCCTCCATATGTGCAAGCTCCACTTCATTTTTCACAGCCTTCATCAGCTCCGTGGGATTCTTTGCGTCCCTGCACTCCCCTTTTTCCGTAAGGGTGCGGTAAAGGGCATAGCTGGTATTACGTCCGTCATAGAGAACACATTCCTTTTCCGTCCTGTTTTTCAGGAAGTCCGCTGTTTCATCATACTTTTTCAGGACGATGCCGTACTTGGCAGCGTGCTCCCTGAGCGCGTCCGTCACCTCCGTCTCCTGGCTGAAAAGGAAACATTCCTTTGCTGTCAGATAAGCATAGGAAAGGGCCACCGGATTGCACTCCGCGTCCCCTCCACGGATATTGAACAGCCACATGATATCGTCCAGCTTGCTTAACAGGAATGCATCGGTTCCTTCTTTTTCCATGGCGCTGCGGACCTCTGCCATTTTTTCTCCGGCAGTCCTTCCGCAGATGGCTTCCTCAAGAACCATGACCGGGTGGCTGGGCAGCCCGGGCCTGTCCGCCCATACCTCATCCGCCAGATCCTTATCATATGCAAAAATAATTTTCTTATCAGAAAGCGCCTTCTCCAGCCTGCAGCCGAAAGCGGTATCCACTACTCTGCCGTCAAAGCCCAGCGTCTGGCCTTCCTTCATATTCGCCTGCAGATATTCCTGAATGGTGGGCACGCCCTCGTCCAGCATCCGGAACAGCCGGATGCCTGTTCCCTTCAGTTCGTTCTCCGCCTGGATAAAATAGCGTCCGTCCGTCCACAATCCCGCTTCCCCGGCGCTGACCACTAGGGTCCCGTTAGAGCCTGTGAAGCCGGAAAGATATTCTCTCATTTTAAAATACTGATCCACATATTCGGAATTATGGAAGTCGGCCGTAGGCACCATGTAATAGTCCACGCCTTCCCTTTCCATCACCTTCCTGAGCGCAGCAATACGCTCCTGTATTACCTGATTCATAACCTTTTCTCCTTTTTCCTGCCGGGCACCTGGCCCGGTATTGTTGGCTGTCTGATAAATCCTCTGTCTGATAAATCCACTGCCTGACGGCATCAATTATCCTTTGCGGTCTCCCCCTTTAGAAGCCCCACTGCGGAGGAGGTTCCGATTCTGTCGCAGCCCGCCTCCAGAAACATCTCCAGATCCTCTCTGGTTTTCACGCCGCCGGCCGCCTTGATTTTTACGCCGGGGCCGATATGCTCTTTGAAAAGCTTAACATCCTCCAGAGCAGCCCCTCCCGTGCCAAAGCCTGTGGAGGTCTTGATATAATCCGCCCCGGCCTTGGTAACCGCCTGGCACATGGCAATTTTCTCTTCCTCCGTCAGGAAGCAGGTTTCTATAATCACCTTCAGCACACGGCCCTGGCAGGCTTCCTTCAGCATGCGGATTTCCGCTTCCACCTTGCCGTACTGATGATTCTTAACATCGCTGATATTCACTACCATATCTATTTCGTTGGCGCCGTCTCTGACCGCCTGTTCCACTTCCGCCGCCTTCGCTGCGGTCACGCTGTAACCCAGAGGGAAACCGACTACCGTGCAGATATTAAGCGTTTCGAACTTATCATGCGCCCTGCTCACATAGCAGGGAGGAATGCATACGGATGCCGTTCCATATTCCACCGCTTCCCGGCACAGCTTTTCAATGTCCTCCCATACGGCATAGGGTTTTAAAAGGGTGTGGTCAATATGTCCTAATATTTCTTTTTTATCCATTTTCTTCAACACCTTCCTTCCTATATTAGTGCTACTGCGGTATCGTCCGGTTCTCCCCGGGCTGCCCCTTTCATAATGACCGCCGGAAGTCCATAACAAAAGTCCTTCCTGGGAAAAACCGGACAATACCACGATACCGCTTAATATTGTAATACAATACGCACAAAAAAGCCATCCCGAATCGTGAACGAAATGTTAAATGTTTCTAAATAAATACATTTTTTCTTGTTTCAAATTCTCATCCATGTTATTATGTTAATTATCTACTTTTCTTTTTTAACGTGTCAAACTAAAAATGGCCGGATGAAAAGCAAAGCAGACAATAATATTATGAGGAAAGGTGGTTGATTGAATGGAAGAGCACAACAGCTATTCTGATGTTACTTCCGAAATCGTACGGTTGGCTGAATTAAGCAAAGAAGCAGGTGTCATCGATACCGAGCTTTACACCAAATACGATGTCAAAAGAGGACTTCGTGATCTGAACGGAAAAGGTGTGCTTGCCGGACTAACGAATATTTCCGATGTACGCGCTACAAAGATGGCGGATGGTAAATCGGTCCCCTGCGACGGTCACCTTTTTTACAGAGGCTATGAGGTTAACGATCTAGTTGAAGGTTTCCATAAGGATAACAGATTTGGTTTTGAAGAGGTTACATATCTTCTGCTTTTCAACAAGCTGCCCACCAGAGAAGAGCTTGCCGAATTTGAAAAGCTGCTTATTTATTACAGAAGCCTCCCCACAAGCTTTGTGAGGGACATCATTATGAAGGCCCCCAGCAAGGATATGATGAACACGCTTGCCAGAAGCATCCTGACGCTCTACTCATATGATGACAGAGCGGATGATGTTTCCCTTCCCAATGTACTCAGACAGTGCTTACAGCTTATCAGTCTCTGCCCGATGCTATCCATCTACGGATACCAGGCTTACAGCCATTATCATGACGGCAACAGTCTCTTCATCCATCAGCCGATGACCGAAGGGTCCATGGCGGAAAATATCCTCCATATCCTGCGTCCCGACAGCTCTTATACCCCACTGGAAGCCAGAATCCTGGATATCTGTATGATTCTGCACATGGAGCACGGCGGCGGCAATAACTCCTCCTTTACAACCCATGTTGTAACCTCCTCTCTGACGGATACCTATTCCGTAATGGCTGCTGCCATCGGCTCCCTGAAGGGTCCCCGTCACGGTGGTGCGAACATCAAGGTAATGCAGATGTTCGAGGATATGAAGAAGGAAGTAAAGGACTGGGCGGACGAAGAAGAGGTTTCCCGTTATCTGGAACGCCTGCTGAGCAAGGACGCATTCGACCATGCAGGACTGATCTACGGCGTTGGCCATGCGGTCTATTCCAAATCGGATCCGAGAGCTGTTATTCTGAAGACGTTCGTGGAAAAGCTTTCGGAAGAAAAAGGGCTTCATAAGGAATTTGAACTTTACAATCTGGTGGAAAAGCTCGCCCCCAGCGTTATTTCCGGGGAAAGACAGATGTACAAGGGCGTCAGCGTAAACGTAGACTTCTATTCCGGCTACGTTTACAACATGCTCGGCCTTCCCACTGAGCTGTATACTCCGATATTCGCCATCGCACGTATGGTGGGCTGGAGCGCACACCGCATGGAAGAGCTTGCCAACAACGGCAAAATCATCCGTCCCGCTTACAAAACCATTTGTACGGACAAAGATTATATCAGTCTCAGGGACAGAAAATGATAAACAGGCCGGCACACAACGCCGGCCTGTTTTTTTGTGCAATAAAAAACCGTTCAGTTCCGGTAAGAGCCGCACGGTTTTTATTATTTCTTTATATTTTATTATTTCTATATTTTATTATTTCTTTAGCCCGAGGAAGCTCTTTACAACATCCTTCATGCCGTCTTTTTCACATACGGTATCATGCAGTACAGGAGCTGTCCGGATCTCTTCGATTGCCGCAGGGATCTCCACATTGGCAATGCGGGCCAGCTCGTCAACCAGCTCAAAATCTCCCCAGGAAGCATACGCATATTTGGGAGCAATGGCCTGCAGCACGCTTCTTGTAAATTTGAAGGGACTGGCAGTGGAAGCGATGACCGTTACGGTATCCTTATCCCCTGTCGCTTCTTTATACTTGTCATAAACAGCTGCCGCCACTGCGGTATGGGTATCAATCACATAGCCCGTATCCTCATAAAGAGCCCTGATCTTTGCGAAGGCTTCCTCCTCTTTTGCATAATTGCCATAAAAATCACCCAGCTGCGCTTTCATTTCCGGCGTGATTTCATATTTTCCGTCACCGCCCAGCGCCTTCATCAAATCTGCCGTCTTTTCCGGATCATTTCCGGCAATGCGATATATCAGGCGCTCCAGATTACTGGAGATCAGAATATCCATGGAAGGAGAACTGGTCAGCACGAATTCACGGTTGCGATCGTATTCCCCTGTGGAAAAGAAATCGTAAAGCACCTTGTTCTCATTGGAGGCGCAAATCAGCTTATTGATGGGAAGCCCCATATTCTTCGCATAAAACGCCGCCAGAATATTGCCGAAATTACCGGTGGGAACCGTCACGTTGATTTTCTCACCCTTTGCAAGCTTGCCTTCCGCCAGCAGCTGCACATAAGCATATACGTAATAAACAATCTGGGGAACCAGGCGTCCTATGTTAATGGAGTTCGCGGAGGAAAACTGATATCCTCCCGCCGTCATCTCTTTTTCCAGCTCTTTGTCGGAAAAAAGCTTCTTTACACCGGTCTGGGCATCATCAAAATTGCCGTGGATACCCACCACATGGGTATTGGCCCCTTTCTGGGTAACCATCTGCTTCTCCTGGATCGGGCTGACGCCGTTCTTGGGGTAAAAAACAATAATTTTCGTTCCCGGCACATCCGCAAAGCCCGCCAGGGCCGCCTTCCCGGTATCCCCGGAGGTTGCCGTAAGAATGACAATTTCCTTATCCGCTTTATTCTTCGCTGCCGCCGTAATCATCAGATGAGGAAGGATGGATAGCGCCATGTCCTTAAAAGCAATGGTTTTTCCATGAAAAAGCTCCAGAAAATAAGCGCCGTCCGCTTCCGCCATGGGTGCAATCACTTCCGTGTCAAATTTGCTGTCATAGGCATTGGCAATACACTTCTTCAGCTCTTCCTCCGTAAAATCAGTGAGAAAAAGCTTCATAACCTCATAAGCCACTTCTCCGTAAGTCATACTGCCCAGTTCTTCCAGCGTCTTATCCAATTTGGGGATTCTCTCCGGTACGAAAAGGCCCCCGTCCTCTGAAAGTCCCTTCAGAATTGCCTGGGAAGCGCTTACTGACGCGTTACTTCTGGTACTCCTGTATAAGATTTCCATTTCACAATCTCCTCACCGCCTGCCGAGGCAGGCTCACTTTCTCATATGATTTACAGCCTGTGCATTTCCTGTATACATCCGGACAGGTTTCCATCGTGCCGTTTCCCTGTTAGTTCATCAGTATAACATACATTCTTTCCTGATGCAATCCGTTTCGGACACACTTTTGTTTTTCCCAGGAAGACATTTTCCCGGTTTTGTTTTTCACGATTCAGATTTCACACACCAGAATATCCGGAAGCGTTGTAAATCCGGCCAGCTTCAGGCAGGCATAGCCAATGCCGGACATGCCGCTCATTAAGCCCCTGGCGTATTTTTCCTGAGGCATAAGACGCCCCTTCTCCAGTTCCTCCAAAGCTGCTCCGCAAAGAGCATTCTTCACCTGCGCAAGCTGTTCTGACGGAAACGTTTTCCCATAGCGCTCAAGAAGGAGAAGCATTCCCATATTTCCATGGCATAAACACATCCCTTTTCTTCTTCGAAGCGCCAGAAAGCCATGCTCCGCCAGTCGCAAGTCCTCTTCCATCACTTCCTTCAGCTTCCCGTCCACGTAGGGCAGACAGGCAAGCCGTGCCGCGGCAATACCGCCGAAGCCATGACACCAGGCTGCCGCCTGCCAGCGCCCTTCGCCCTCTTCCTGGCGCAGATCCGCCCAATTATGCCATATTTCACTGTACAGGCTGCGTTCATAGGCGAGAGCTTCCGACAGGACAGGATCATATTCCGTACTTTTCAGCAGATAGTCAAGTTTTGCCAGCCCCGGCAGAAAACCGCTGCCGCCGTGGGACATTCCGGCCAGCGCAGCCTGGGATGCCCGGTTAGGCCAGCCGCTCCCTTTTTCCCGCTTTTGGACATTGGCAGTGAGGATATCCGCAGCCCTGCGGGCAAGCCGCAGATACGCTTCCGAAGAGGTAATCTCATACATACCGCACAGAACCAGGACTGCTCCGGCATTTCCATATACCAGATCGTAAACGGTATCCTTCTCTATCAGCTCCGGCAGCAACTGGCTGTGTTTTTCAGCATATTCCAGAAAAACCATTTCTCCTGTTATCCGATACATTGCCTGATATGCATAACATATGGAAGCTTCTCCGCAGAAAGCGCCCGTACTCTCCGACGCCAGGTTCCTCCTGTCCTCCAGGCAGCGGTTTGTATAATGAAAAAGAGTATTTCGCACCGCCCGGCACAGTTCTTCCTGTTTTCCGCATGCTTTATTAACCGCATGAAGAAATACGGCAATTCCTGCGGTTCCGTTATAGAGATAATAATCCCCCTGCGAAAGCCGGATTCCTTCTTCCTTCACACCTGCCAGAACCGGTTCTATCCAGTTCACATGCTCTCTTTTTTCGTCCCATAGGGCAGCCTGCCCAATCTGCTCCGCTATTTCCAATGCTTTTTCATAAAACCTTCGCTCCCTGTCCCTGCCAGGCGCTATCTGCACCGGGAGGGAGACATAAGAATTGATGAAGTCCGTTTTGTCATAGCCTGACAAATCCATCGACAGCCCGATGATTTGTTCCTGCCTGACAAGCTCTTCCCTGCACAGCCTGTCCGCTCTGTTTTTAAGACAATCGATGAAGGACAGGGGAAAATAGTCCGGCAATTTCTCTCCTCCTGAGGCAAAAAGGGCGCAGTTGTCAGGCCTTGTAAAATAATAAGGAATATCGCCCTCCTGCAAATCCCGGATCCCATATTCCACTGCCTTCTTTTCCGCCCCGGTCAGCGCCGTCTTTCCTGCATACAGGTTCTCGAAAAGCTTCCTCCGGTTCTCTTCCTTTTGCAAAACCATGGGATGGCTGCCGCCGGATAAAAGAGTGGCATACCTCTGCGTATTGTCCAGGAGCACACGGACTCTGCAGTCCCGGATTTCCTCCATAATTTTCTGAATCACTTTGTTTTTATCTTTCAAAAACATCAGGCCGGCTTCCCGAAAACCTGATATAATGACAGATTTATAGGCAGTCGGGGATACTTTGTTTCCACTCAGCACCACCTGATTTTTTCCTGCGGGCATCTGTGGATTTTCATATGAAATTTTCATATCGGAGGTTTTGTCATTGATCACCCTGGCCACTTTTATTGCCGCTTTTTGACCTTCCCCCGCATTCAGCACATTTACATGCGTCTGCCTCGCCGGGTCAGGAAGGATTCCGCTGTACAGTACGGAATAACTTTCTACGGAATAATTCTCTGCGGGCTCCTTTTCCCCTCCGGCCGTTGTGCAAAGCACCTCCGTATCTACAGGAACCGGATATTCTCCATGAGCTATCATGTTCTCATAGTGCAGATCTCCCGTCCCCAGTAAAAAGCTTAGAAAAACACAAACGCCCAGACGTCTGAAATACCGTTCTGTCTGAGACGGCTGCGTACACTCCTGTGGGGAAACCCATTCAATCCAGGCATATTCCTCACGAAGGACCATGCCATAGGTATAACCTTCCAGCTGTATTCCTTCATAAAAATAATTCAGCAGATTGAGAAATGCCTTTTCCGTTTTGGCATTGCGTGGTTTATACAGGAAGGTATCTCCCTGATCCGTTTCTATTTTCAACACACATTTCCCATTACAGTGGCAATCCGCCGCCATGTCTTGAATCCCTGTGATATTTCCCATGGTTCTGCCGTGAAGTATGTTTTTTTCGATTTCCTTCCGATCCACTTCCAGACGGTTTCGCATTTCGCTTAGAAAATCCGCGGATTGGCTGATGGTCCTTCTGATATTTTCCGCCAGAAGGGGATATACTTCAAAAAGCTCTTCCCGCAGTTCCTTTCTGCCAAGAATCTGTTCGTTAAAAAACTGATATTCTTCACTGCTGCTGCCTCCTTCCAGCTTTCCGGCGGCTTTGTACATGCTCATTTCTACTATAAGGGTGCGGACGCAGACGGCGTGGAGACGGGATAAGATTAGCTCGGGCATTCCCGGACAGAAAAGAGTGTCTGGATTTTCCGAACGGGTATGAAAGGATAGAGCCTGGAGATATTCTTGTTTGGCAGCGGCCAGGAAAGGGAGATAGAAGGTTCCGAAAGTGTGGGACTTGGATTGGTTGATTTCTTCTACAGACAAAACCGTCTCATAATTTATCAAAAGAAATATATTATCTTGCATAGCATTTTCCTTACCCATATACTTTTTTAAATTCACTGAAGTATATAAAAAAGCAAGATGCCAAAACATCTTGCTTTTTGCTTTTTAACAACAAAAAATTGTAAAAAACTGAGTTGAAGCTGTAATATCAGGTGCCTGCACCTCATTGATATCTTCTTTTTGAATCTCCTTCATCTCAAAGGTAACATCTCCTGCACAAGACATAAAGTCTTCTCTCTTCATTTCCATATTTGTTTTCCTCCTTAATAAAATAATGAAATATTTATTTTAAATATTTTCATTTCAGCCCTATATTCCAAAATACCATTGTATTTTTCCACCGAATTCTGCACACTTTTTATTCCAAGACCATGCATGTACTCATTATTTTTGCTACTTTTTAACCAACCATTATCTCGCTGAATCTTACCATCAAATGTATTTGATATATTAATAATTGTTGCACATTCATTCTGATTTATATTAATTTTAATCCAACGTTCCGATTCTTTCAGTTTCAAACATGCTTCAATTGCATTATCAAGAAGATTAGACAATATAGAGCACCAGTCAATGTCCTGTATCCTTCCTTCTGAAATTATACCAGTTTTTACCATAAAATCAATATCATTATTCTCAGCTTTTTCAATTTTATCAGCTAATATGATATCAACTATTCTATTCCCAGTATATTTTTTATGTTCTAACTTTAGAATTGGTTCTGTCACCTTACCTATATAGCTTTCCGCTCTATCTAAATCCCTTTCTGCAATCAACATCGATAATACAGCTAAATGGTTCTTCATATCATGAAAGACACGTTCTCGCTTTTGATATAATAAAAACATTTCCTGATAATTTTTCTCTATCAAATTATTTTGGCTATTCACCAAGTGTATTTCATTTTTCTTTTCAATATACATAATATAAATAACTATTATAATAAAGAAAAGAATTAACAAACTCGGAAACAATATAAAATAGAAATCTGTACTCCCTTTTAAACGATATGGTACATAATAAATTCTTTCACAAAAATATAATCCTATATAAACAACTGAAACAAATCCCCAAAACATTAACTGATATTTATCAAATGTTTGTCCTATCAATTTTTTCTTTTTTATTATCCCGATTAATCCAATATAAAGTATTGCTCTACCAATTGACATTGTCAAAATTCTTTTCCAGCATAATTCATTCTGAACACAATTTATAAAATCAATGCTTATAAAAAAATATTGTCCTGTATAACTAAACAAAAGATCAAGAAAGTAGAGAATAACAAAATATAACGAAGAAATTAAAAAGGCTTTAATAAATTTAACTCTATAAAAAGATATACTTACAAGTACAAACAATGTAATACACAAAAACATATAAAATCGAGAATACATAGCTACTGTTTCCCGATGATATACCGTCAGCCCCCAAAGTAAAACACCTGACAAAAACCACAAAATATTACTCCAGGCTTTATCGCTCCTCTTATCAAAGAACACCTGAAGTAAATAATATAGTCCGCAAATCTCTACAGCACAAAGCACACCCTGCGCAACTCTCAGCCAAATCACATCCTATCCCTCCAAAAATAATGGATAGCCTCTTTTACCTCTTTCATATGTGTTCTGCCAATCTGAAGCCGCTTTCCGTTTCTGAGCGTAATCTCTTTATTTTCGAGCTTTACAATATGCTTGATATTAACGATATAACCTCGCTCCACACAAAGGAACTCGCTGGAATCCAGCTGTATGTAGACCTCCTGGAGTGACTTGCGTACCGGAACTTCCCTGTCAATTAAGACGAAAACTGCATTTTTATTATTTTTGTAAACATATATAATTTCTTGATATTCTATCCGTTCAAAACGGGAATTAGTTTCAACAAAATAATATTTTTCTATTTTCTTCTGCATTTCCCCCAAAATCCCCAGAAGAGTTGCCTCAAGCTTCTCTTCCAGGAGATTCTTTGGGATATAGGAAAAAGCTTTTACCTCATACCCTTCCACGGCATATTGTAGATATGAGGTAATGAAAATCAGATACGTAGCCTGTGCAGTTTCCCGGATTTTTCGCGCAAGTTCCAGGCCGTTCATTTGTGGCATTTCGATGTCCAGAAAACAGATATCATATTGAAATCCTTCTTCTAGATCAAAATAAAAAACCTCCGGGTTAGGGAAAAGTCTGACTTCGCACAAAACATTTTTGCCATCAAAGAACGTATGCACTTTTTTACGCAGAAGCAGAAGAAAGTCGGTATTGTCATCAACCAAAGCTATTTTCAACAAATCCTCTGCCCCCCTATCTGGTTTCACATTCATTATACCTGCTTATTCTGGAAAAAGATTCCTTTGTCCTCCAATGGCACTTTTTTGACCTCAAACGGCATACATAACGGTTATAATTATATACGATTTCAATTTAAAAGGAAATATTTATCTTATTTTTTTAGAAAAACCTTATATTTTTCGGCCGCAGTCCATTACATCCCAATTTCCGTCTCAGCTTCCAAAAAATTCATGCCCGCCATAAGCAAACAGCCATGTCAGGTGATTATCAAACCACTGCATCCGATCCGGCGCCACAGCACGCCGTGCGACAAAATACAATGCGCCCTGGGAGATATCTTCCCCGTAAACAGCTCGTTCCACGGCACGCCGGGTTTCCTCGCTCACCCTCACCCTGTTGATTCTGCCGTCGCTGACCGGAGAAAACTGGCAGACACCGAACTCCTTCTGATAGACCACTCCGGTCACCGTGTCGGGGAAAATATTGCTGTTAACCCTGTTTAAAACAACGTTGGCAACAAGAAGCTTGCCGTTCTCATCCTCACCGCCGGCCTCCGCCTCCACAATTTTCAAAAGCGCTTCATAATCCGCATCGTTTAACTGGTAAACCGGCTTTTTCTCCAGAACGCCGCAGTGGATAACCCGCTGATCCGAGGAAGCCGCCTGCACCACAGTACTGACGCTTGTCTCCTGAAAGTCGGCGATATCTTCCATAACAGACGCCCTGAAGGCCTGCCTGGAGGCAATAGTATTTATCTCCACACCGCGCACACACAGCCACGCTGTAACCACAAGCAAATTGGACAATAATAAAACAAGCCCGTATTTTTTATACTGCATCTATGAATACACCATACCTTTCTGCTGTTTTAGCCTGAAACGTAATCATTTTGTAATACTTATTCAATACTATATTCATATTTTATACAGCAGGTACGCAAAATATATCTCTTTTAAGACAAGTTTTCAAACCCGGAAAGGATTTGTCCCGCCTAGGAAAACATGTTATAATGATCGGCATAAAGAAAAAGCCGTATTTACGGCATTTCCGGGACATCCATTAATTATTCCGGAAGAAAAAGAGGTTCTTCATGAAGCATCGCATATTTCGTCATAATAAAATAACTTTTGCTCTTTTACTTGCTTTTCTGCTTTCAGGCGCTTTCTTAAACGGATGCGGCCGGGAAAACGTTCCTTATTCAGAATCCGGTTTTTATTTCAATACGGTCATTACGATAACGGTTTACCGAAGCAAAGATGCCCGGGTACTTAAGGACTGCCTGCTGCTGTGTGATGATTATGAAAAAAAGCTGAGCCGAACGCTTCAGGGCAGCGATATCTACCGCCTTAACCACAGCGGCGGCGTTCCCGTCACGGTATCTGAGGATACGGCTTACCTTCTGGGACAGGCCTGCAAATATGCCGAATTAAGCGGAGGCAGAATCGATCCCACCGTTGCCCCTCTGATGGATTTGTGGGATTTTACCGGTCAGGCCGCGGACAAAAACGCACAAAAAAAGATACCGGCGGCTGCCGATATCCAGGCTCTTCTTCCTCATATTAATTATAAAAATATCCGCATCGACGGAAATACAGTCACGTTAACCGATCCGCAGACCCAGGTGGATCTGGGGTTCATTGCAAAGGGATTTATCGCGGATCGCTTAAAGGAAAGTCTGCTGGAAAAAGGGGTGGAAAGCGCCCTGATCAATCTTGGCGGCAACATTCTGGCCGTAGGCAGCAAACCGGACGGCTCTCCCTTTGAAATCGGCGTGCGCAAACCCTTCGATACGCAGAATACAGCGCTGACCACCCTTTCCCTCTCAGATCGCTCCCTGGTTTCCTCCGGTGTTTATGAAAGGTATTTTGAAAAGGACGGTAAACGCTACCATCATCTTCTGGATCCCTTTACCGGCTATCCTGTGGAAAACGGGCTGCTGGGCGTCACCATCCTGTCCTCCTCTTCCATGGAGGGCGACGCGCTTAGCACCACTGCCTTTGTCCTGGGGCCGGAGGAAGGAATGGCGCTGATAGAATCCCTTCCTGATACGGAAGCTGTTTTTATTACGGAGGATTACAAGCTGCATTACAGCAGCGGCCTCAGCGGGAAGCAGTCTGCACAGAACCCCTGATTTCCTTTTCCGAAATGAAATAAATAATTAAAAAGCCTGCCGCCAGCATCAGAAGGCAGGTCAGCCATTCCCTTCCTCCCGGCAGGCCGGGAAACACCTGTGCCATAGAGGCCGCCATGAAGCCGAGAATACAAAGATAAGCAGGTCCCGGGAATCTTGCCATGGCGCTTTCAAGCAGCCTGGTGGAAACGATAACCCCAATGGCCAGCCCCAGCCCTACCGGAATCAGGTACGGCAGATGCAGCTGCGTGATCGCTTTCATGACCGTGTCATACATTCCCATCAGTAGCAGCATGTAGGAAACGCTGATGCCCGGAAGGACAAGGGCCACCGCCGCAATGACGCCGGCAAGTATGAGCATCAGATAGGAAGTAAGACCTGCATTCATATCCGCCTGAAACGTGTCAGACGGCAACAGGGCAAACAGCCCCACCACGCCGGCTCCCAACAGAAAAAACAGGATTTTCCCCAACCCTTTCCGTTCCCACTGCGCTTTTTTCAGTATCATGGGAACGCTGCCTCCCACGGCTCCTATAAAAAAATAAAGCATAGGCATCTCAAACCGTTCCATCAGGCTCAGGAGAGGTTTTGCGAAAAGGACCATCCCCATCCCGCCGCCGACGCAAAAGAGGGCAAGAAAGCAGAGACTTTCCTTTTTATGCTTCATAAAGGAGCTGACCGATGAAACCAGCCTGTCATAAATCCCCAGAATCATCGCCATGCTTCCGCCGCTGCAGCCGGGCACAAGCATGGTCCCTCCCACACAAATCCCCTTAATCACCGTAGTTATCATATTTTCCTGGCTACCCTGCATTCTGTTCCTCCAATCTATTTTTCTTTTTCAAACCGCGTGATATTTTCTTTTTTTCCAATGACCACCAATATTTCATCCCCTTTGAAAATGTAAGCGGGATCGACTTCCGTGTCTGTTTTTCCATTATGCTCCAAAGCAATGATATTTAAACCAAAGCTTCGCCGCAAATCCATTTCCAATACACTGCGTCCCGCAGATTTTTCCGTCAGGCGCACCTCTGCGATCTCCACGTTATTGTTCAGGGATATATTATCAAGCACGCTTCCGGTCAGCAGCCTCCTTGCCAGCCGGAGGGCCATGTCACGTTCCGGGTAAACGACCTCCGCCCCTATTTTTTCCAGTACCTCGCCCTGATCTGAACTGATCGCCTTGGCAATCACCCGCGGTACGCCCAGATTCACCACATTCAGCGTGGTGAGTATGCAGGTGTCTATTTTTTCACCGATTCCCACGATCACGGTATCACAGTTCTGGATCCCGATTTCTTCCAGGACCTCTTTGCTCAGTTCATCCGCCACATAGGCGTTTTCCGTGTACTGGCGCAGCTCCTTCACCTTGCTTTCACTGCAGTCCACCACGATCACTTCTTCCCCTGCTTCCGCCAGTCTCCTGGCAAGTGCGGAACCAAACCTGCCCAGGCCTATTACCCCATAAGAAACCGTATTTTCCGTGCTTTTTTTCTTATACATTATTTTCATCCTTTCTGTCCCGCCGCCGCTGCGGCGTCATTCATTGCATAAAGCCGTTTTTACGTTATCCGATGGCAATGCCTTCTTCCGTGAATCTGGCGTTTGCCGTAGGTTTGAATGTCCACAGGGATGCGATGGTCAGCGGCCCCAGCCTTCCGATAAACATGATAAGAATTATTACCAGCTTCCCGGCTATTCCCAGATCCGGCGTTATTCCTGTTGACAGGCCGACGGTCCCAAATGCGGAGGTCACTTCAAACGCCAGCTGGAGAAACGTATATTCAGGTTCCAGCAGGCACATGATAAAGGTTCCTGTGCCCACAACAATAGCGGATAAAAAAGTAATAATAAAAGCCTTTGAAATCACATCGGCCGGTATTTTACGTTTAAAAGCGCCGGCATACTGATTGGTCGCCGCGCTTCTGGCCGCCTGTATTAAAACAAAAAACGTACTTGTCTTAATGCCGCCGCCCGTTGATCCGGGCGATGCCCCGATAAACATCAGAATGATCAGGGTAAAAAGTCCCGCATCGGTAAAGCTTCCGATTGGATAGCTGGAAAAGCCGGCCGTCCTTGCGGATACGCTTTGGAAAAAAGCGCCCAGCCATGTAATATTTTCCGTAGCCTTCAGTGACAACGTTCCCGCCGCAATCAAAAAAATGCTCATTACGATTACAATTTTGGAATGCAGGCACAGCTTTTTAAAGGAACGGCTCCTGAGCACATCCAGAATTACCAGGAATCCCAGCCCACCAAAAATAATAAGTCCGCTCGTGGTCAGGTTCAGCAGCACATTGCTCTGATAAGGAATCATGTTTTGCAGCCCGCCCAATATATCGAAGCCGGAATTATTAAAGGCAGCTACAGAATGAAACAGACTGATCCCCAGTGCTTCCAACGGCGGATAGTCGCGGATAAATACGAGAAAGCTCAGAACCGCTCCTGCGCCCTCAAAGCAAAGTGTCATGAGAAGCACATTCTTTACCAGCCGCACCATTCCCTTTGATGTGTCCACATTCATCGCTTCCCTGACCAGCTTTCTGCCCTTCAGGCCAATCCGCTTGCCTGCCATAAGGATAAAGCCCACCCCTACGGAGGTGACTCCAAGGCCGCCAATCTGAATCAGCAACGCCACCACCGTCCTTCCGAAAACCGTAAAATGATCCGCTGTGTCCACGGCAATCAGGCCGGTAACACATACCGCGCTGGTAGAGGTAAAAAGTGCATCAATAAAGCTGACATTTGCCCCTTCCCTGACGGATACCGGAAGCTTCAGAAGCAACGCGCCCGCCAGAATCACCAGCGCAAAGCCCATGGCAATGATTCTGCCCGGCGGCTGGCCTTTTATGTAGCCTGCCGTTTTCCTGCAAAAAGACATAAAAAAACATAGCCTGCCCTTTTTTCTGCTGCGCAGGTTATGCATCTCCGGTGCTTTTGCTGTTTTTACGGAATTGTCTTTCTCTGTACTGATTTGTCCTGTATCGGATTCTTCCTCCATGTTCTGCCTCTCCTTCTGCAGGACGTTTTTACATCTTGTGCCTGCAATTTTCTGTCCATGCCACCCCCGGCAGAGATCCGGCATCCGGCCGCTGCAGGCCGTTTTCATCTTCTAATACTATTGTAATGCCGCCTTTCGCAAAATATGACGAAAAGCATCCGGAAGTGTGAGTAAATTATAGGAAAAGGAACTCAAACGGTCAATATGTAATGGGAAAACTTAATACTTTCTTAGCAGGGAAGCAGACTGCCGGCTTTTCAGTTACAGGTTATTTTTTCTTATGTGCTTGAATCACTTCCACCGCTTTCCTCAGATCCTCCATGGAAAAGTTCTCACATTCTTTTGACGGCGGATCCGCATAATACGGACATAATCGACAGCTGTCCTCCAGTGTACAACAGGCATTTGCTAATATCAGTTCCAATGCTTTATTCTTATCCATTTTTGGCTTCCTCCATAAATTTGACAGCCTGCTTCGTAAAGATATATTGGGTGTACCGTTTTCAATATTGTAAAATAGAACTAGCGAAATTGCATTGGAAATTATTGGTAATTCTGGAAGAGGCATTTAGCAAATGCAGGATAAAACGCTTAATAAAATGCAGACCAAAACAAATTAAAAACTGCCGCAGATCCGGCATCGGACTTTGGTCCTCCGGATTTGCGGCAGCTTTATTCCGCCTTTATTTTTGTAATTGTTCAGTACCTTCGCAGTTACATTTTTCTCTAACTGCTGCCAGCCGCTAAATGGCCTTCCCCGCCAGAATTTCCTTATAATCCTTCAGGTTGCGTTCCAGCAGCGCAGGGGTGTCCAGATTGTACGGACATTTGCTCTTACACTTCCCGCAGTGCAGACAGTTTTCAATCTGCAGCATCTTTTCCTGCATTTCCGGCGTCAGCTGGGCTGCGGAGGGCGCTCTTCTTATCATCAGGGACATCCTCGCACAGTTATTGATTTCAATGCCTGCCGGACAGGGCATGCAATAGCCGCAGCCGCGGCAGAACTCACCCTGAAGCTCCTGTCTGTCATGGCTGATGACCGCTTCCAGTTCTTCGGTGAGCGCCGGAGGATTCTCCACATAACTGAGGAATTCATCCAGCTCGCTTTCCCTCTGTACCCCCCAGATGGGAAGCACATGGGCAAATTGGGCAAGATAGGCATATGCGGCGGCGGAATTATTAATCAGGCCGCCGGAAAGCGCCTTCATGGCGATAAAGCCCATATTCGTCTTCCTGCATTTTTCTACCAAATCCAGCTCCTGCTGCGCGGACAGATAGCTGAACGGGAACTGCAGGGTCTCATACAGGCCGCTGTCTATGGCTTCCTCCGCCACTGCCAGACGGTGGTTGGTAATGCCGATATGCCTGATTTTCCCTTGTTCCTTCGCTTCCAGCATGCATTCATAGAGGCCGCTCCCGTCACCCGGTTTGGGGCAGAAGGACGGATTGTGGAACTGATACAGATCCAGATAATCCCTTCCCAGCGTAGTAAGGGAGGTCTGCAGATCCTTCCAAAAATCCTCCGGGGTTACCGCCGCGGTTTTAGATGCCACATACACCTTATCCCACATTCCCTGAAACGCCAGCCCCAGCTTATGTTCGCTGTCCGAATAGGCACGGGCCGTATCAAAAAAAGTAATTCCGTTCTCATAAGCCTTACGCAGCAGATACACCGCTTCCTCATCGCTGATACGCTGGATGGGAAGCGCTCCAAAGCCGTTTTTATTCACGGTGATGCCTGTTTTTCCCAGTGTAACACTCTCCATTATTTTACTCCTCTTTCCTGTTCTGCGAAGTCCGTCATCCGGCGTCTTCACAATTATTCCTGCGTCTGTTCCCCGCTGCAGCAGACAATCACCTTCTTCGGGCACTTCTCCACACAGATGCCGCAGCCTGTACATTTGCTCTGGTCAATGGTGGCATTGAAATTCTCCACCTTAATGGCGCCGGAAGGACAGTTCTTCTCACAGATACCGCAGCCGATACAGCCGGCCCGGCAGTCTTTCATCGTAATGGGGCCTTTATCGCCGGAGCTGCAGGCCGCCGCATATTTTGCCGAATAGGGAATCAGCGCAATCAGATTCTTTGGACATACGGAGATACATTTTCCGCAGGCCTTGCAGGCCTGTCTGTCCACCTGCGCCACACCGTTAAAAATATGTATGGCGTCAAAGGGGCAGACCTCCACGCAGCTTCCATAGCCAAGGCAGCCGAAATTACAGGACTTGGCGCCGCCGTTTGGCACAAAGGAAAGCATGCGGCAGTCATGCAGGCCCACATAATCGTAATCCACCTTAATCTTGTCACGGGTTCCGCGGCACGCAACGAAAGCGACCATGCGCTCTCCCTCCTCCGCTTCCACACCCATGATCTCAGCAACCTTTTTCCCAACCTCAGCGCCGCCTACCGGGCAGGCGTTGACAGGGGCCTTGCCCGACGCTATGGCCGCAGCCAGCCCCGCACAGCCGGGATATCCGCAGCCGCCGCAGTTATTTCCGGGCAGCTGTGCAAGAACCGCTTCTTCTTTTTCATTTACCTCTACCTTGAAAAGTATGGCGGCCCCTCCGAGGAAAAGGCCGATAAACAGCCCCACACCGCCTACGATTGCCGTAGCAATCAGAATACCTGAAATACTCACCGACTCCACCTCCTATTTAAGCGACAGGCCGGAAAAGCCGCAGAAGGCAATTGCCATAAGTCCCGCAGTAATCAGGACGATAGGCATTCCCCTGAAGGATTCCGGTACGTCATTATACGCCATCTTCTCGCGGATTCCCGCCAGAATGATAATTGCGATCGTGAAGCCAAGCGCCGTTGCAAAGCCGTTGACCGTCCCTGCCAGAATCCCGTAGTTCTTCTGGACGTTGGTCAGCGCCACACCCAGAACCGCACAGTTGGTGGTAATCAGGGGCAAGTATACACCCAGCGCGTTGTAGAGAGACACCATATATTTTTTCAAAAACATTTCCACGAACTGAACCAGCGCCGCAATGACCAGAATGAAAACAATGGTCTGCAGGTAAGTAATGTTTAACGGCGTAAGGACGAATTTATAGATGACGCCCGCCACCGCGCTGGACAGCGTAATTACAAAGATAACGGCAGTCCCCATTCCGGCCGCGGTTTCCACCTTTTTGGAAACGCCGAGGAAAGGGCACAAACCGAGGAACTGGCTGAGTACCACGTTGCTCACCAGTGAGGAACCGATTAATATAAGCAATAATTCTCGCAGCTGATCCAACATTTATTTTCCCTCCTCCTTTTTTCCCGCATCCGCGTCATAAAAACGGCGTGCACAGCCGGATTCTCCGCAGGACATGCAGTCCTCGCTGCAGCCAGACTGAATCTTGGACATATCCTTGCCTTTCTTTTCCCCGTTAATCTTCACTTTATTCTGAATCGCCGTCAGCGCCGCCAGAACGAAGAATGCACCGGGAGCCATAACAAAAATATTGATGGGCACGTAATGCTGCAGAATATCGGAGCCGAAGATTTCCGGCGCCTTGCTTCCCAGAATGGCGAAGCCGAAAAACTTGCCGGAGCCCAGGATCTCACGCACCAGACCGATGCAGGTGAGCGCCAGGGAAAAGCCCAGGCCCATTCCAATGCCGTCAAATAAAGAAGGGAGCGGCCCGTTCTTGGAAGCATAGCTTTCCGCACGGCCCAGAATGATACAGTTAACAACGATCAAAGGAATATAAATGCCCAGCGCATCATACAAAAACGGCACATACGCCTGCAGAAGCAGCTCCACCATGGTAACGAAGCTTGCCACAATTACGATAAAGGCGGGAATTCTCACTTTATCAGGTATAATTTTGCGAAGCAGCGATATCATCAGGTTGCTCAGCGCCAGCACCACCATTGTGGAAAGGCCCATGCCCAGCCCGTTTATCGCCGATGTGGTGACCGCCAGTGTGGGGCACATGCCCAGGGTCAGCACAAAGGTGGGATTTTCTTTTATAATTCCGTTATAGAGACGTTCGGTTGGCTTATTCATTGCCGCTGCCTCCTTTCAGTTCCGTCTGGAAATAATACAGTCCGGCGTTTACGCCGTTTGTGACCGCATTGGTCGTGATTGTGGCGCTGGTAATAGCGTCAATTTCGTTGTCTGCCGAAACGCCGCCCTTGGTATAGACGTAGCTTTCCGCCTTTTTGCCTGCAAACTGAGGCTTCAATACCTCTTCCGCCTGCATGCCCAGGCCGGGAGTCTCGGAAATGGAGAGAATGGACATTCCGTTGAGCGTATTGTCCATGCGCACACCGATGGTGAACCTGATGTCTCCGCCGTAGCCCTCATGGCTGGTCACCGTAATCACGTATCCTAAAAGGCCGCCGTCCTTGTCATAGGCAGCGCAGTATTCGTTGATGCTCTCCTGGGTGAAGCCGCCCTCATTCAGCACCGCCTGCGCCGCTTCCTCGGAGAAGCCTTCCCCGTCTTCAAAATGATCCGCGTCCTGGAATACCTCCTGGCGCGCTTCCATCCTGGCCTTCTCCTCCTGCACCGCAATAGGATCCTTCGTCACCTGGTAAACAAGGCCCAGAAGCAGGCCGGAAACCAATGTAATCAGGAATAAAATTCCCGCATCCTTCAACATACTTTTCATGCCCGTTCTCCTCCTTTACCAAAAGCTTTGGGAAGAGTAAACCTCTCAATCAGGGGCACCAGCAGGTTCCCCAGGATAATCGCATAGGAAACACCCTCCGCGCTGGCGCTTAAAACCCTGAAAATACCGGTGAGCACACCCAGCAGAATACCGTAAATATACTGCCCCTTCTTGGTCACCGGCCGCGTTACATAATCGGTCGCCATGAAGAAAGCGCCCAGCATCAGGCCGCCGCCGGAAAGCTGTGCGGAAATATAGTATCTGTCAAGCCCATGCCCTCCGAAAAGTATCATGAAAACCACAAAGCTTACGATGTATGTACCGGGAATTCTCAAATCGATGATTTCCAGCCAGATCAGCAGGCATGCGCCAAGAACGATGCACAGCATGGAGGTTTCGCCGATGGTTCCCCCAGTCCTGCCGATTACCATATCCAGAACATTAACGCTCTCTCCCGCTTTCACTGCGGCAAGCGGCGTAGCGCCTGTGTAGGCGTCGCAGTTAAAATTGGTCATAATTGAGGCAAAGGAAATCAGCAGAAAGCATCTGGCTCCCAGAGCCGGGTTCATAAAGTTCTGTCCCAGGCCGCCGAACAGCATCTTCACAACGAGAATTGCAAATACGCCGCCGATGACGCCGATCCACCAGGGCACGCTCACCGGCAGGTTCAGCGCCAGCAGAAGTCCCGTCACCACAGCGGACAGATCCCCGATGGTGTTCTTCTTTTTCGTTATCTTTTCATATAAAAATTCTGTCAGTACCGTGGATGCGATGGTCACTGCAACTATCAGCAGCGCGCGGATACCGAAATTCCAGATGCCAAAGATCGTGGTGGGAAGCAGTGCCGCAATGACCGCAAGCATAATTCTGCCTGTGGAGTCTTTGGATCTGATATGCGGGTTGGATGATACCTTCATCAAGTCGCTCATTGCTCTTTCCTCCTATTTTTTATTGGCAGCGTTTGTTTTCTTGCGCTCTGCCAGTACCATTTTACGCATGGATTTAATCGCCTGGGTAAGCTGGCGCTTGGCCGGGCAGACATAGCTGCAGCAGCCGCATTCACAGCATTCCATACCGTCATGCTTCTCAAAGGCTTCCATATCATAATGCTCCGAATAGGTGGAAAGCAGTGTGGGCACAAGCCTGGAAGGGCAGGCCTCCACACATCTTCCGCAGTTGATGCAGGCCGAAGGCTCTCCCACCTCATCCTTCGACATACACAGCAGTGCGGACGCCGTTTTCGTTGTGGGCACATCCAGATCGAAAATGCCGAAGCCCATCATGGGGCCGCCCGAAACAATCTTCTCCGGTTCTTTGGAGAAGCCGCCCGCTTCTTCTATCAGTTCATGATAATTCGTTCCGATCCGGACAATAAAATTCTGGGGATTGGCAATGGCATCCCCCGTAACGGTAACAATACGGTTCATCAGAGGCTTACCCTCCCTCACCGCACGGTTGACCGCGACCACGGTATCCACATTGTCCACGATACAGCCTGCATCCGCAGGAAGCATGGAGGAATTGATGGCCCGCCCGGTCACTGCAAAAATAAGCTGGCGCTCGGAGCCCTGGGGGTACTTGGTTTTCAGCTTCTTCACCGTAATCCTGGGTTCGTCGCTGGTCATCTCAGTCAAAAGCTTTATGCAGTCCGGCTTATTGTCCTCCACCGCCAACACTCCCTTTGCATTTGGGAAAAGCCGCAGAATCACCTGAAGGCCCCCGATGAGCTTATCAGGCTCCTCCAGCATCCTGCGGTAATCCGAGGTAAGATAAGGTTCACATTCGGCACAGTTGGCAATCACATATTCTATTTTATCCGGTTCCTTTGGTGAAAGCTTTACATGCGTGGGGAACCCTGCGCCGCCCATACCGACCACGCCCGCTTCCTTCACCAGATTGATGATCTCTTCTCCTGACAGCTCCTCAAGGGGCTTCACCGGAGGATATTCCACCTCTTCATACCGCTGATCATTCTCAACCACAATGCTCATCACATTATCGCCGGTGACCACACGCCTCGGTTCAATGGACTTCACCGTTCCCGATACGGTACAGAATACCGATGCGGATACGAAGCCCCCCGCTTCCGCTATCTTCTGCCCTGCCAGCACATGGTCCCCCTTTGCCACGATTGGCCTGGCGGGCGCGCCGATATGCTGGGACAACGGATACACCAGATCTCCCTTTGGCAAAACTGCTTTCATGGGCTTATCCTTGGACAGGTCTTTTCCGTCGTATGGATGGATGCCGCCCATAAATGTTAACTTCGCCTTAGCCATTTTAGCTATCCCTCTTTTCTTGTTAATTATTGCGTATGCACAGGACGAAAGCCGGAACGCATTTTTCAAACACGCTTTGGTCCCCCTCGCCTCCTGTGTTTCCCCGGATCCGCCGTATTCCTCTGCAGCCGTTCTTTTCAAACGGGCCGGTTACCTTCCTGCCGGCAAACCACGGGACGCACGGCATAACATAATCATACCTTAATTTTCATCAAATTACTACATAAAAATCAAAAAATATGGTATATTAATTGTATGAAAACACGAATTAAGAACATACATACAACTGCCGGAGAAACCATCCGGCATTTTCTGGGAGACACGGAAAGTATCCTTTTTTTTGATATCGAAACCACCGGACTCTCCCCCAAAAACGCTTCCGTTTATCTTATCGGCGCCGCGTTTCTTCAGGATAAAAAGTGGACCCTGCAGCAATGGTTTGCAGAAAACACGGCTGAGGAGGAAGCCATTCTGGACGCTTTCCTGAAATTTGCCGCCCCTTACCGGAAGCTGGTGCACTTTAACGGGACGACCTTCGATGTCCCCTTCGTACAGGCAAAATGCAAAAAATATGGCCTGGATTCCCCTTTCCCGCAAATGGAGCAGACGGACATCTACCGACAGATATCGCCCTTAAAAAATCTGCTCAAGCTGCCCAACTGCAAGCAGAAAACATTGGAGGAATATCTTGGCCTTAACAGAGAGGATCCCTTTACCGGCGGCCAGCTGATAGAACTGTACAAGGTCTATCGCCAGGAACGGGATCACCGCCTGCTGGAGGTGCTCCTTCTTCACAATGCGGACGACATCCGGGGCATGCTGTCCGTGGTTCCCATCCTTTCCTATCCGGAGCTTTTTGAAAGCATCCCGTCCGCTGTCGGGGCGGAAACGGACCTTTGTACAGATTATGCGGGAAACATACAAAAAGAACTCCTTGTCCGGCTCACTTTTCCCGCCGCGCTGCCTGTCCCCCTCTCATTTCATGGAGGAGGCTGTTATTTTTCCGGCAGCGAAAATACGGGAACGCTGAAAATACCTGTACTTTCCGGCGAGCTGAAATTCTTTTACCCGGATTATAAAAATTACTCTTATCTTCCGGAGGAGGACAATGCCATTCATAAATCAGTGGCCGTATATGTGGATAAGTCCCATCGGGTGCCCGCTACTCCCGCCACCTGCTATACGAGAAAAAGCGGCGAGTTCCTGCCCCAGCATCTCAAGCCGGGACAGGAGGATCTTTTCACCCCGGCCTTCCGGAAAGGGGTAAAAGAAAAGGAAAGCTTTTTCCTTCTGGAAGAAGCTTTCCTGAATGACAATAAACGGCTGTCCCTCTATGCTGCCCATATACTGGACGGAATGCGTTAATGCGTTCCGTCCTTTTTCTTGCCCGATCCGGCCGCTTCAACAGCGGGACTGCATTTTCTGCGGTTCATCACAAAATATCCCGGTACTGCAATACAGCCAAGCAGCGTCAGAAGGGATATCACCTGGGAGATACGGAAAATAACAGGCTGGCGGTATCTTACAAAGACGGTATGGCTGGCTCCGTCTCCGTTTAACATCACCCTCACACGGTAATTATTTCCGTAGGTTACTTCCAGCGGCGTCCCGTTTTCATCCTCCGCCGTATAGCCCAGATATTTCTGGATCGGGAAATCCACATACTGCCCTTCCTCCGAGGTTTGATAGGTCAGCTTTCCTTTGGTGCCCTTCTTTTCATAATCCTGTACAATTACCTTTTCGGCATCGGAAAGCTGCAGATCCGCTGTCAGCTTATCGTCCATCAGCGCATCTATCCGCCATTCATATGGATAAATAACGGTGGCATCCGATTTCGGGATTCCTATGATTTTATCCTGATGTCCCACCGTTGTGGTGTCATCATAATCTTTATAGGCAAAATTGTTCTGATTATAGGGCTGATTCAGGCAGGTGAGCAGGTTCACTCCCACCAGGAATGCAAATACAAGATTCCTGTAGGGCCGCAGCACCTCCGATTCGGACAGCCAGATGACGCCCGCAAAGATAAACAGGATTCCTGCAGGGGCCAGAAGCCGCCATGGGAACTGGATCGTCCGCAGGACCGGTTCGATGGCCGGAATCAGCTCCTTCAGCGTCTTGCTTCCGAAATAGCCTGTCACAAGGAAGGTCAGCACACAAGCGCAGCCGAAAAGATAGGTGAGGAAGCTGTCTCTTTTACAGTTCTTTTCCTTTGATTTCTCGCATACCAGCTTGAGGATGCATATTGCCGCACAGCCCAGGATGGGAAGTCCCAGGGACAGGAAACGGTAATCGTTGGTATGGAAGGTATCCGCCAGGAAGGAAGCATTGATGGAGTACTCCGAAAAGCCGCTCCAGTCCAGCGCCTTCTGGTACAGGTTTTCCTTCAGGTAGAAGAACAGGAAAGGCACCAGGAACCACAGATTCAGCAGCACCGTAAGCCCCGCCGCTTTCAGCAGTTCAAGCCATCTTTTGTCACAGAAGAGCTCCCTGATAAAAATAAGACAGCAAACTGCGAAAATCACGCTCATCGTGGCTGTGCTGAGCACATGGCTTTCAATCACTCCAGTAAAGCCGATTACCAGCCACGGCCATTTCTTCTTATCTCCCAGCAGCACATGGTAAAAGCCGGCGATAATCAGCGGCAGGAAGGTCAGCGCCAGTGTTTCCCCAAGCGCGCCCCTTGCATAAATATTCGTAAAACGGTAGGGCATCAGAATATAAAGCGCCGTTCCCAGAATACAGGCATATTTTGACCTGGTAATGGATTTGAATACCCGGAATGTAATCGCTACAGTGGCAATATTGGCCATAAATATCAGCGTTTTATAGGAAAGCGCCAGGGAAACGCCAAGCAGCCTCAGCACTGCGGGGATATACAGGAACAGATAGGGATACATGCTGTTCAGATATCCGTTTCCTGCCAGCGCTTCAGGGAAAATAACCACCGGGAACTGCCCGTCCAGCATTCCATCCTTCAGCCCCTCAATTCTGAGCAGATGGTAGCAGACGTCATCCGCCTGGGCAAAGGCCTGGATAAACAGGGGCATGGAAGAATACAGGCACAGTCCCGCCAATATCAGGAAAGTAACCTTCTGTTCTCTTCCTGACGGATGCTTTTTCTCATAGGATGCAAGAAAAACGCCGGTTATGGCCAGCAGTATCACTACAGCCGCCAGGAACCAGGCATCCCTGTAAAAAGCGCCGTGAGGGATCAGGGAAATATTATTTACAATCAGGCTTCCTTTTCCCTGATAGTAAATACGTATATGCAGCTGCTGTGAAGTTTTATCCAGTGTAAAGGTGTAATCCCGGGTAGTTTTCACTCCATCCGTACTCTCCAGGCTCCACTGGGCCACCTTTGTACCATTGTCCCATACTTCAATGATATTATCGGACGAGGTATTGGAATATTCAGGCCTTATGGTATAGGTTCCCTTATCCAGTACATAATCGTCCGTATAGGCAAACATGCCGTAATATGCGGCCGTTTCATCAATGGCAATCAGCCCTGTATAATCGCTGACGCCCGCTGTCTGGTTCAAATCCGTGCCTTTAAGCACCAAAGGCTTGCTGCCCTCGTTTCCCAGCCAGATAAACAACAAAGCTGCCAGTACCGCTGCAGCATACAGAATCTTCTTTTTCATCATCTTCCTCCAGATTGTAATATAAGAAGCAACTCATTCTGCTGCGCAGCCGTCCCCCTCTGCCGGCTTCGCATCCCATTTGTATCTCATTGTAACTGCCGGATATCCGTCCTCACAGTTACTGTTCTTTCATGGCATTTTAGCGGTAATATCTGAGATGGCAGATATCATCGCCGTTTGCAATGGTTTTCGGCAGATCCAGGGCGCAGCCGTAGGCCTATCCGTTCCCTCTGTCACCGCACATGGCTGTATCACACAGGCAGGCGATCTCCTCATCACTGCAGCCCGCCTTCTGCCATGCCTTCACAAGCGGACAGTAATGAAAATGGATTTCCAGTTCATTATCCGTGCAGCGGATTCTTGATTCTTGGTTCATTTACAACCTTACTCATTTTTCCTCATTCCTTCCATTTTTATGTATTTACGGCGGTTCGGCGTCTCTTTGCTGCTTACGCTTACATAGCCTGCAGAATCGTACACCGCCGGGCATATTTAAAAAAGGGATGCGGCGTACTCCCGCATCCCTTTCAACAGCACAGTATGCTGCCACTCATTGTTAATTATTCAGCAGAATCTTCTTCTGCCTTCTGCTTTGCGATTACAGCATCAATATCTACGGAAACCACGTCTGCGTCTGCTTCTTCCTGTACAGGAGCTTCTTCCTTCACTTCCTTAGATTCGGGAGCAAGCATAGCCTTAATACTCAGGCTGATCTTCCTGTCTGTTTCATTGAAATCAACAACCTTTGCCGTAATTTCTTCTCCTGCCTTCAGAACATCTGACGGTTTGTCCACATGCTCTTTAGCAATCTGGGAAACATGAAGAAGAGCATCAATTCCGGGTTCCAGCTCAATAAACGCGCCAAAATCAGTCATTCTTGCCACTCTGCCTGTTACTACATTGCCAACTGCATACTTCTCTGCAGCGGTCTTCCAGGGATTGGCATCGTCAAACTTCATACTGAGAGCAATTTTGCTGCCGTTGATTTCCTTAATCTGTACGGTAACCTGATCACCAACCTTGAATACCTTCTTGGGGTGTTCCACTCTGCCCCAGGACATCTCAGAAATATGAAGCAGTCCGTCTGCTCCGCCCAGATCGATGAATGCGCCGAAATCTGTTACGTTCTTAACAGTTCCTTCCACTACATCACCTTCATGGATTCTTTCAAGCAGTTCCTTCTGCATCTCGGCCTTCTTGGCAACGATGAGCTGCTTGCGGTCGCCGATATATCTCCTTCTCTTCGGATTGTATTCGCTGATAACGAATTCAATATCCTGTCCTGCGTATTTGTTCAGGTCCTTCTCATAAGTGTCGGAAACCAGACTTGCGGGAATGAAAATTCTGACTTCATCTACCACTACGCTTAATCCGCCGTCAAGTACCTGGGTTACCTTGGCAGTAAGCACTTCGTGATTGTTGTATGCTTCTTCTATTCTCTTGTTTCCTCTGTCAGCAGCCAGGCGCTTGTAGGAAAGGATAACCTGTCCTTCTCCGTCATTTACCTTAAGTACCTTGACTTCCATCTTGTCGCCCGTTTTAACGACCGCTGTCATGTCCACGCCGGGATCATTCGTATATTCGTTTTTTGCAAGAATACCGTCTGACTTGTATCCGATATTAAGAATCACTTCTTCAGGCTTAACATCGATAACTGTACCTTCGACTACCTCTCCCGCAT
>OLQH01000712.1_pt1 | contig 33340 bp, 28 predicted proteins | sample 1672671 | NCBI WGS metagenome assembly OLQH01 (sample SAMEA3136712, study PRJEB25190) | human gut metagenome
AAATATTTTATAAAATCATAACTTTATTTCAATCAAATCAACTGTGAATAGTAACGGAATTTATAAAAAAGGAATCCCAGAAACCGCATAAAATAAGGCTTAGAGATTCCGAGAGCCTATTATTATGGAAAGGAAGAGTTGCTCAGAGTGAAGATTTTTGGTAGACTGAAAAGTATATAAAAATTGTTAAAATATTAGTATAGAAAATGATATAGATTATTTTATTTTAAGTTGAAGAAAATGGTGGAATTTGTTGACAAAGAGTTACGATAAGACTATTTTTAGTAAAAAGGTAAAACTCTTGTAATGATTGATGCAAAAAGATATATCTACGTATAGTTAACGGGGTTTTAGATATGTCTTTTTGCATTTTTTTATTGCAGGAAGAAATTGCAGGTGTTTTGCGGTAGTTGATATTATTGATTATGGGTAAAGGAACGGAGTGGGATTATTTTGAAGTGAGTTGGTAGCCGGGAAGTGTTATGTAGGTGCTTTTGGTAAAAAGTTTTATTGAACAAATGTAATTGATAAAATGTAAGAGCGTGAAATGGGTAACTGTTGTTGATCTCAGAGGAAAGGATTGTATTATGAGATTATTTCCAAAGCTTAAAAATGATAAAAAAGGATTTACGTTGGTTGAGATGATTGTTGTTATTGTTATTATTGGTATCTTGTTGGCTATTTTGGTGCCTGGGATGTTTAAGTATATTGATAAGGCGAAGGATAAGCGGATACAGGTGAATGCTAGAACTGCATATTTAAACTTGAAAGAGGCTGTAGTTCAGATTTATAGTCAAAATGGAGTTACAAGTGCAGATATAAAAGGATATTTCAAGGATGATACGATAATAAAAAATAAGAACAAAGGAGAAGGATGTGAATTAGTAATATATGAGGGAACCGAGACTGATTCTCAATTTAAACATACGTATGTTATGATTCCTTTTGATAATGATGACGCTACAATTACCAAGGTGCAGGTAAATGACCAAGGTGAAGTATTAGGAATGACATATACAGAAAATGGAAAACAGATAACATTAGATGAACATGGTTGGACTGATGTTGCTCCTGCTCCTTCAGGAGAATAATATATAACTGGAATTTATATATTTATTACGGTAAAATCCAAAAGAATGTAGAGGTTTGCAAAATCGTAAGAATAAAAAATATTGTATCATACAAGATTTTTATTTATCTTTTTATGTTAAGTATATGTTTTATTATTGTGATTCCATCAGTGTTATATTATGACAATCATTCGCAGGCAGGAGTGTGTCTCTTATAAGCTAAGAATATCCAGCTTGCAATGAAAATACCCGCTGTGGAATATTATGGAGATGGTCGCAGTGTATACGCTCCTAATATACAGTATGGTATGATGGAAGACACAGTAAATGAAAAATTATATATCGGAATTGTGTAATAATTTGTAAAATATTATAGGTTAAAAATGCATCCTTTAATAATGAATAAACTGTATATTAGCATAATTTTGCTCAGTAGTGTTTCTTTTTATTTAATAAATGGTATCACGTATTCAATATCCTATGAATTAAAATTGGTGGAGGGATATAGACTGTTTTTTCAGGAAGGCGTACACAAACGGTATATTGCAAATGCAATGCTAGGAGGAATACTTGCCAGTTTTACAACATGGAATTACATAAATATATCAACTGTGTTAACAATACTATTATTTTTGGCTCTTTTGTCAATTATATCTTCCGTTGATATTGCTACCATGGAAATCCCCAATACCTTCGTTATAGCTGCGCTTGTATTAGGGATCATCTCCATCTTCACAATGCCCGGTACCAGCCTCCCTTCCCGCATCTTAGGCATGTTCGTAGTCAGCGTCCCGCTCCTCCTCATAACGCTTCTAATCCCCGGCGCCTTCGGCGGCGGAGATATCAAGCTAATGGCGGCCTGCGGTCTGTTCCTCGGAACCAAGCTGACCCTGTTGTCCTTCGCCTTTGCAGTATTAACCGGCGGCCTGTACGGAATCTGGCTTCTGGTAATGAAGAAGAAAAGAGGAAAAGAACACTTCGCCTTCGGTCCATTCCTGTGTCTGGGCATGGCAGCAGCACTGTTCATCGGAGACAAGGTATGGTACTGGTATGTAGGACTTCTATATTTGTAACTTCGATTTTGCTTTATTACGCTTTACAATGTGCCATGAATGCCTCATTATTAAATATATCATACTAATCCGCTAACCAACATAGCAGCAAAGGGAAAACGCTATGCCCAAATATGTCTATAAAGCCAAAACAGAAGAGAGAGAAAAAATATCCGGCCAGATGCAGGCCATGGATGAAAATGATCTCCATCTGAAGCTTCGGCAGGAAAATAAATATCTCATCAGTGCGAAACGGGCGGAGGAAGTCCAGCGGATTCATAAGATTAAGGCGAAATATCTTTCTGAATTCTGCAGGCAGATTGGAACCCTGTCGGCTTCCGGCGTATCGCTGGTTCGTGCGTTGAACATCATAGCGCAGGATGAGTCCAATAAGAAAAACGAAAAAACAGCTTATGAGAATATTCTTCGTCAGGTCCGCCAGGGGAAGGCTCTTTCCGAGGCAATGGAGGATCAGGATGAAGCATTTCCGGAACTTTTAATTAATATGGTCCGTTCCGCGGAAACTGCGGGCAACCTGGACGAGACATCAATGCGTATGGCGGATTACTATGACAAGCAGTTCCGTATGCATTCTAAAATAAGTAATGCCACGCTCTATCCAAAGATTCTGTGTTTTGTAATTGTAGTGGTTGTTATCTTCATGCTGGGCTACATACTGCCTCAGTTCCAGGATCTGTTCGCACAGATGGAAGAACTGCCCCTGCCAACCAAGATCCTGTTTGCCATGAGTGACGGGGTGAAGGAACACTGGCTGATGCTTCTGATCCTTCTGGCAATTCTAGTACCGCTGCTGATGTTTGCGGCACATATTCCGAAGGTAAGGCTGCAGCTAGATCAGATGAAGTTGCATGCGCCTATATTCGGAAAGCTTCTTAAGATCGTATATACGGCGCGAGCCGAGAGGCCTGATCCTTGTTACGGGGCCGACAGGGAGCGGCAAGTCCACAACGCTGGCTTCCATGATCGATTATGCCAACGCTTCCAGGCCGGAGCATATCATTACCATAGAGGATCCGGTGGAGTACGTTTATGAAAGAAAGCAGGCCCTGATCCGCCAGAGAGAGGTGGGCAGGGATGTGGATTCTTTCGCGGCAGCGCTGCGCAGCGCCCTGCGTAAGGATCCGGATATTATTCTGGCAGGGGAAATGAGGGATTATGAAACGATTTCAGCGGCTCTGACAGCTGCGGAAACCGGGCATCTGGTGCTCTCCACCCTGCATACCACGGGCGCTGCCCAGACCATTGACCGTATTATCGACGCCTGTCCGGCTTCCAGCCAGAATCAGGTGCGGATTGGTGTATTGAAGGGGGTGTGACCCAGTGTCTGATTCCCACGGCGGACGGCCGGGGCCGTATCGCGGCGACGGAGGTGCTGACAGGGACGGATGCGGTGATGAATCTGATACGGGAAAACAAGGGGCATCAGATGGCGGCGCTCATGCAGTCTGGCGGGGCTAACGGAATACATACGCTGAACGGTGATTTGTCGCGGCTTGTAGCCATGGGGGTTATTTCCGGGGAAAATGCGTTTAAATATTCCAATGACAAAAGAGATTTGACAAATTATCTCTAGGAAAATATTATAAAAAAGAGTATGATAACTATGAGGGGAATCAGGGCCGGCGCCGGTCAGACAGCCGGTCTGGTTCCTTTTATGCGTTTAGGGAAAAAATACGGAGCTTAGGTATATGGATCAGTCATCAATAGTATTTATCAGTATTATGTCGGCAGTGGGGCTGGCGGCCCTGGTTTTGGCAGCTTTTTTTGTGGCAAGGGTGTGGAAGCATAGACGGCGGAGCCTGGAAATGGACGATATGGAAGGGCATGAGTTCGAGTATTTCTGTGCGGAACTGCTGCGGGATAAGGGATTTCTGGATGTGGAGGTCACAAGGGGCAGCGGTGATTTCGGCGTGGATATCCTGGCGGAAAAGGACGGGGTAACTTATGCGGTTCAATGCAAGTGTTATAATGCCCCCATCGGGATTAAGGCGGTGCAGGAGATTTACGCGGGCCGCGATTATTATGACCGGATGGTGGGTGTGGTAATGACGAATCAGTATTTTACCTCTGCGGCGGTGGATGCGGCTAAGAAGCTGAAAATCCTCCTTTGGGACAGAGGATATCTGGAAAGTATGATGGAAGAGCTGGATTAGGGCATGCAGGCTGGGGAAAAGGACGGTATCCGTTATGGCTTTTGTGGAATTTAAGGATGTAAAAAAAGTTTATCATATGGGCGAGGTGGATATACACGCGCTGCGGGATGTGAATTTTGAAATCGAAGAAGGGGAGTTCTGCGTGATCGTGGGAGCCTCCGGTGCCGGGAAAACAACGATTCTGAACATCCTGGGCGGGATGGATACGCTTTCGGAGGGGAAGGTCATCCTGGATGGGAAGGAAATATCCGCCTATAATCAGAAGCAGCTGACCTCCTACCGCAGGTATGATATCGGCTTTGTTTTTCAGTTTTATAATCTGATACAGAATCTGACGGCGCTGGAAAACGTGGAGCTGGCTTCCCAGATTTCCAAAAATCCCCTGGATGCGGCGGAGACGCTGAAAAAGGTGGGGCTGGAGGAGCGGATGTCCAATTTCCCTGCGCAGCTGTCCGGCGGGGAGCAGCAGCGGGTGGCGATTGCCAGGGCGCTGGCAAAGAATCCCAAGCTGCTGCTGTGCGATGAGCCTACGGGCGCGCTGGATTATAATACGGGGAAAGCGGTTTTAAAGCTTTTGCAGGATACCTGCCGGGATACGGGGATGACCGTGGTTGTCATCACCCACAATCAGGCCATCACGGCCATGGCGGACCGGATTATCCGGGTAAAGAGCGGCACGATCCGGAGTATAGAAATGAATGAGCACATTACGCCGGTGGAAGAGATTGAGTGGTAAGGAAGAGGAATGCGATGAAGTCCACCATATTCAAGACAACTGTACGGGAAATCAGGGAAAGCCTCGGACGGTACATGGCCATTTTGGCTATTGTGGCGCTGGGGGTTGGATTTTTTACGGGCCTTAAGGTGACAAAGCCGGCCATGCTGAAGGCCGGTGGGGAATATCTGGAGGAGAATAATCTGTATGACCTGCGTCTGCTGTCCACGGTGGGGTTTGATGAAAGCGATGTGAAGCAGCTGAATGAACGGGCGGGTGTGGAGATCGCGGAGGGCGCGGTTTATGTGGATTTCCTGGCCCAGGACGAGGAAGGGACAGAAAGCGTGCTGCGGGCGCATTCGCTGCTTTGGGTGCAGAACCATGTGGTGGTGCGGGCCGGGAGAATGCCGACGGCGCCGGATGAGTGCGTGGTGGACAGTCTGGTATTTACGAGAAAGGATATCGGCACTACAATCCGTGTTTCCGATAATAATGAGGAAGATACCCGGGATATGTTTTCCGGTACGGAGTATAAAATTGTGGGGATCTGTGACGCTCCTTTTTATATCAATTATGAAAGAGGGAGTACGGCGCTTGGAAACGGTAAGCTGAAGGGGTATGTTTATATTCCTGAGGCAGGGTTTGATACGGAAGCTTATACGGAGGTTTTTGTCAGGCTGGAGGAGAAATATCCCCTTTACAGCCAGGAGTATAAGGATTACATCGATGAGGTCATGGACTGGGCGGAGCCTCTTTGTGAGGAAGTGGCCCAGGCACGGTATGTGAGGCTGAAGGAGGATGCCCAGTGGCAGATTGCAGACGGCGAGCGGGAGCTTGATAAGAAGGTGGCCGAGGCGGAGGATAAGCTGGAGGATGCCAGGCAGGAGCTGCTGGACGGGGAACAGGAGATAGAAGATGCTAGGAAGGAGATTGCCGACGGCTGGAAGGAAATAGCGGACGGTAAGGCAGAGATCGCGGATAAGCGGCAGGAGCTGGCGGATTCCCTGACGGAGCTTCAGGATGGAAAGCAGGAGATAGAGGACGGCCTGGATCAGCTGGAGGAAAAGCGGATAGAAGCCTCCGATATGGAGGAGGGAGATGAAAAGGACGGTTTTGAAACCGGCCTGAATCTGGCGGAGGCCCAGGTAAAGGGCAAAAAGGCCCAGGTGGAGTCCGGCCTTGCCCAGGCGAATATGGGAAGCAGGCAGCTGGAGGCGGCGGAGAAAACCATAGCGCGCCAGGAGGAAAAGCTGCGGGATGCCCAGAAGAAGCTGGAGGATTCGGAAAAGGAGCTGGCGGACGGCTGGGAGGAGTATGAGGAGAACCGGCAGAAGCTTGCGGATGAAACGGCTGACGCCCGTAAGGAGCTGGAGGATGCCAGGAAGGAGCTGGCCGATCTGAAGGAGCCGGATACCTATGTGCTGGGCAGGGATAAAAATATCGGTTACGCCAGCTTTGAAAGCGATTCTGATATCGTGGAGGGGATTGCCAATGTATTCCCGATTTTCTTCTTTCTGGTTGCGGCGCTGGTATGTATCACCACCATGACCCGTATGGTGGAGGAGCAGAGGACGCAGATTGGTATTTTGAAGGCTCTGGGCTACAGTGAGGGCATAATTATGGGGAAATATCTGTTTTACTCAGGAAGCGCGGCGATGCTGGGCTGCGGAATTGGTTTCCTCCTGGGCTCCTATATTTTTCCCACGGTTATCTGGACAGCTTACAGGATTATGTACCGTCTGGGGGATTTCCATGTGATTCTGGACTGGAAGCTGGGAGTGATTTCCCTGGTGGTGTCAATCCTGTGTTCCATGGGCACGACCATCGCTACCTGCAGGTATGAGCTGACCAGTGTGGCGGCGGAGCTGATGCGCCCGAAGGCTCCTAAGAGCGGAAAACGGATTATTCTGGAGCGGATTCCTTTCCTTTGGAACCATATGAAATTCCTGCTGAAGGTGTCTGCGAGAAATATTTTCCGGTATAAACAGAGATTCTATATGATGGTATTCGGCATCGGCGGCTGTACGGCGTTGCTGCTCACCGGCTTCGGGGTGAAGGATTCCATCAGCAGCATAACCTATAACCAGTTTGATGAAATCCAGATAAACGACATGAGCGTTATTTTCAGCGATCCGTATAAGAGTATGGACAGCAGTGAGTTTGAGGCAGTTATGGCGGACAACGCGCAGTCCTATACGCTTGCCTTTGAGGAGAGCGGGGATTTGACGCTGGGCGACAAGACAAAATCCCTTACGCTGGTGGCGCCGGAAAAAACGGAGGACATCGGCCTGTACCTGAATCTGCACACCACCCGGGATGAGCCGGTGGCCTATCCTGGAAAGGGAGAGGTAGTGCTTACCGAGAAGCTGGCGGATAAATGCAATGCGAAAATCGGGGATACGGTAACTATTCAGGATGATGATATGAATGAGCTGGAGCTGAAGGTTTCAGGCATCAGCGAAAACTATGTATATAATTATGCCTATATTTCCCCGGATACCTGGAAGGAACAGACAGGGAAGGAGCCGGAATATAAGAGCGCTTATGTGAATGTCCGGGAAGGCGCGGATGTGCACGAGGTTTCCGCGGCGATTATGAACTGCGACGGCGTGGCCTCCGTGACCGTAAATGACGATATGAAGGTACGTTTCAGCAGTATGATGAAGAGTCTGGATTATGTGGTGCTGCTGATTATCGGCTGTGCGGGCTCCCTGGCCTTTATCGTGCTGTATAATCTGACGAATATCAACATCACGGAGCGGTTGCGGGAAATCGCGACGATTAAGGTGCTTGGATTTTACAGGCGGGAAACGGCCAGCTATGTGTTCCGTGAAAATCTGGTGCTGACGGGTATCGGCGCCGGCGTGGGGCTGATTATGGGATATTATCTGCATCGGTTTGTCATGTACAATATCGATATTGATATGATCGCCTTCGATGTGCATATCGCGCCAAGAAGCGTGCTGCTGAGCATCGTTCTGACTTTTATTTTTGCCGGGATTGTTGACTGGGTGATGAATAAGAAACTGGACGCCATCAACATGGCGGAATCCATGAAATCGGTGGAGTAAAATGCAGGTTATGGCGCTGGCCGTCTTTGGGCTTTATCTGCCGCGGCCCTGCTTTCCGGTTGATGATAAGGCCGGGAAGCAGAAACGTGGCAGCGGAAGCCCAAAGAGGGGACAAGCCGTAACTGTCAAAGTTTGAGAATCAAACTATTTTTATTGAAATATAGTGCGGTGTCCTATATAATGAAAAGGAAAAGATGCAGGCCGGAGGATTTTTTACCGGGAATGGAAGGAAATCGAAGGAGGGAGCGCCGTTGGATATCAAGGATACGCTCAATGAGCTGTTGGTGAAGCTGTTCCGCAATATCAATACAATTGAAGAGCAGGCCATCCGCACGGAAGAGTATAGGGATATGACTACGAACGACATGCATGTCATCGAGGCTATCGGAACCGGCGCGGCGAAAAATATGACGTCTGTGGCGAAAACACTGGCGGTTACGACGGGGACTCTGACGATTTCGGTAAACAGTCTGGTGAAAAAAGAATATGTGGAGCGTGTCCGCAGCGAAGAGGACAGGCGTGTGGTGCTGATATCCCTGACTGCAAAGGGGAAAAAGGCCTTTGCCCATCATAAGAAATTCCATGATGATATGATCCGTAATGTGCTGGAGGGGCTGAGCGACGAGGAGCAGGTGGTGCTGCAGAAATCGCTGGGGAACCTGGTGGGATATTTCCAGGGGATTCAGAATGGGAAGAAATAGGGAAAGAATTCAGAAAAAAGGAAAAAGAACTTCGATATGCCAGGCTGGCTGCAGGGACAGCGGATCTGGGATATGCAAATATATGATTGGTTTTAATGCCGCAGGTGGCAACGGTATCGTCCAAGTCCCTGCGGCATTTTTTTCATAGGGTATTTACTTATATTTTGTACTGCACTGTCCTGCTTTGGTGATATGCGGGAGCTTTTCGGATTTACTGCACTGTTGGCTGCCACCCGGCAATAGTGCGCGGAACGGATGGGGGAATTAACCGCGGGCCAGCTTCTTTTCAGTTTCCATATAGGACAGTGTGGTTTTGACCGTTGGTGTTTCCGCCAGCTTTTTTTCCAGGCTTGTAAAGTCCGAGGGGCCTACCTGAAGCAGGAAGGTGTGGAAGCGCAGCGGTGTATAATCATCGCCCCACAGCTCTGTGGCCTTATCACGGAGGGCAAGGATTTCCAGATAGCCAAGGTAGTATTTCAGGTAGGTGGTGGGTTCCGTGCGGATGTAGTCGTAAATGGCATCAGCCGTGGCCTGGTCCGAAATGCCGAAGGCAGCCAGGGAGCGGTAGACATCCTGGCGGCTTGCTCCATAATAATGGATGGACAGATCAAGCAGGCAGTAAAGATTGACCTGCAGGTTGCGTTCCAGGCACGCAATGTCCGTCAGCAGGCTGCTTGCGTTGGGAGCGCCGTTTTGCAGGAGGACGTCGGAGGCGTAGCCGTAGGCGATATTTTCCACATAATAGGCCCAGCCTTCTACAAAACCGCCGTAAAAAAGGGCGCTTCTCACCGGATTGTCTGTTTTGGAGTTTTCATAGAGCTGGCTGTAAACTGTCTGATACAGATGGCCGGGATAGCCCTCATGGGCCAGTGTGGTGTAAAGCTCCAGGCCGGGGGAGGTGGAGGAGTTATTCACGTAGATGACGTTGTCGTCCATGTCGTCAATGGGCGGGGTGAGATAAAAGGCGGGGCTGGTGAAATCCTCCATGGATTCGGCCACGGATTTAGTCCGGCAGGAGGGCAGGCTGTCGGTGAGGGCGGCCAGGGCGGGAAAGTCCGCCTGCATCCGGATCTGTAAATCGTCCAGGATCTCCTGGGCATTCTGAAAAGGGAAGGCGGGGAGATCCTCCAGGGTAATCGTACCGGTTCCGGTCTGTTCCCGGTAGGTCTGAACCAGCGCCTGAAGGTTCTGGTAAAGGTTCTGGAACTGATCGGATAGCAGGGACTGGATTTCTTCCGGAGTGCGGGAGCTGCCGGTATTTCTGCGCAGAAGGTAGAGGTAGTAGGAAATGCCTGAGGGCAGCTCGCAGAGGCCGCCGTTGTGGGAACCGGAGCCGGAAAGGAGGAAAATGCTGTCCGCCAGGGCGGTATAGGCTGGGGATACGACGGTGGTGAGGAGGCGGTTGTTTTCAGAGATGTAAAATTCCTCCTCCTCCGGCTTCAACTGGCCGTCCTCCACCAGTCCGTCCAGGCGTTCCTGAAAGGTGGTCTGGAGGAAGTGTTCTCCGGCGGAGAGCAGGTCGGGAGCCATAATGGCATCGCACTGATCCACGATTTCCCCGGCATCGGCTTCCGTCATGAAAAGGCCTGCATTGGCTTTTTCCTTTTCATAAACGGCCAGGCTTTCCAGGTAGGCGGGGATGCTCTCCAGGATCTCCAGGTAATCCTCCATATCTGATTTGGTGAGGAAGGTGTATTCCGCAAGGAGGACGGGAAGCTGGGACTGCATGCCTGAGGAGGGAGCGAGGGGCTCCTCGTAATATTCGCACCGGGCGCCCGCCAGTTCATTTTCTAGGTAGGAAGTGAGCAGGGACCAGGTGTAGCGGTCGTGGCTGTTTAATTTTTCCGGGTTGATTTCCTGCAGTACCAGGAGCTGGTTCTCCAGCAGGGCGGCGGCTTCCTTCTGGGACTCCCTGGAGTATGCGGGCAGGGTGGCGGGGGAAGGGGCCTTAAGATAGGGGGAGGGGTCGGCCAGGGTATAGTGCAGGCTCAGGCTGTCCTGACTGAGGGACTGGGCGAAGATTTCCTCCGAGAGTTTTTGGAAGCGGAGGGTGTCGTTGTTGCGGTAGAGAAAGAAAAACAGGCCGGCGAAAAGGGGGAGGATGGCGGCTGCTATGATGAGTGGAATGCGTTTTTTCACGAGAAGAGTTCCTTGTTGTGGGGTTTTTATATATGTATGTGCCCCCGGCAGGTTTCATGTGTGGAGGGGGACGGAGATTTTGCGTGCAGGATGGTCCGGGGGGAGGGCGGTGTGTGTGGTTCTTCTTCGGGGCTGCGGTGGGGGTATTTTCTGCTCCAGTTTCAAAAATGGGGTGTTTCTAACTTCCCCCAAATTCCAGGATTGTGCCAACGCGGCTGAACTCCTCATGCAGCGACTAAAGTCGGCTGCATTCGTCAGACAAGCCGCTAGGGGCGGCATAATCCTGGCATTTGGGGGAAGTAAGAAACAGCCGCCATTTTTTCAAATGGAGCGGAAAATACCCCCACCGCAGCCCCGAAGAAGAACCACACACACCGCCCTCCCCCGGACCATCCTGCACGCAAAATCTCCTGGAGGAATTGGCAGGCGTAGGTAGGACAAATAATATGTATATATACAAGTTGTGATAAAGGTATTTGAAAAATGGAAAAGATTATTGACATGGGAGTGGGTTTGGGATATAGTGAAATTAATGGGCAGTCTTTTTGGGGCGGAATTTGAGAGGGCTGTGAATGTGCATAAAAGTGAGATGGATAGCTTGTATATTAGTGATAATGGCTTGGGTGTGTTATGAATCGGCAGAGGTGGGGTTTTTGGGATAAGCTGGCGGGGGATGATATGTGTACAAGTTGTATATATGAGTGTACAAGTTGGTGCGGATTGAGATGATAGGGATAATAAGGGGGGATGGAGATGGTTGGGAAGCCCAGGTATATGGAGATTGTGGATTGGGTGAAGGAGAGGCTTGAGAGGAAGGAATTGGGGCCGGGGGAGAGGTTGAATTCGGAGAATGAGCTGAGTGAGCTGTTTGGGTTGAGCAGGCAGACGGTGAGGCATGCGATTGGGGTTCTGGAGGAGGAGGGGATCGTTGTCAGGCGGCAGGGGAGCGGGACTTATGTTTGTGATGACCGGATGGCTACGTTGGAGAATAAGACGCGGATCGCTGTTGTGACGACTTATGTGGATAGTTATATTTTTCCCAGGACGATTCAGGGGATTGAGAATTATTTGTTTGAGCGGGGTTATTCGGTTCAGATCGCTTTTACAAATAATATGTTGGAGCGGGAGAGGACGATTCTTGAGGATATCCTGGCGAGGGATGATGTGGCCGGGATTATTATGGAGGCGACGAAGAGCGGGCTGCCGAATCCGAATCTGTCTTTGATTGAGAGGCTGGTGGAGAGGAAGGTGCCGATTGTTTTTATTAATAGTTATTATCCGCAGCTGAAGCTGCCTCATGTGACGTTGAATGACAGGCTGGCGGCTGAGATGGCGGTGAAGTATCTGTTTGATGCGGGGCATCGGCGGATTGGGGCGTTGTTGAAGTTTGATGACGGGCAGGGGCATCTAAGGTTCGCGGGGTTCCTGGATACCTGCAGGCGTTGTGGGATTCCGGCGGGGGATTCGGGGATTGTGTGGCTGGATACGGAGGGGGAGCAGCATCTGCATGATTACCGGGAGCGGATTTTGAGGAATTTCCGTGATTGTACGGCTGTGTTTTGTTATAACGATAAGATTGCTTTTCAGCTGGAGGTGCTTTTGAAGGAGGAAGGAATCCGGGTGCCGGAGGATATTTCCCTGATTAGCATTGATGATTCTGAGCTGGCGGAGCTGGCGGATACCAGGCTGACGAGCGTGCATCATCCTACGGATAAGCTGGGGGCCAGGGCGGCGGAGAATCTGCTGGCTGTGATGAGGAACCGGAGCTTTGACGGGAATTTTGAGTTTGTGACTGAAATCGTGGAGCGGGATTCGGTGAGTGGTCCGGCGAAGGCGTGAGGGATCCGGGTATGAGGTGCCGGCGCGGCGGTTTTGATTAAGTTGTAATGATATTCAGAAAGCGGCTGTGAAGGGTTTTGGCGGCTGCTTCAGATATAAAAATTATTTTTCAGGAGGATATGTGAAATGAAAACAGGAAGAGACTACAAATTCTGGTTTTGTACAGGTTCCCAGGATTTGTACGGGGATGAGTGTCTGAGGAAGGTGGCGGAGCATTCCGCGAAGATCGTGGAGGGGCTGAACGCTTCGGGAAGGCTTCCCTTTGAAGTGGTTCTGAAGCCTACGCTGATTGATCCGGCAACCATCAGGAGAACCCTTAATGCGGCAAATGAGGATGAGGAGTGCGCTGGTGTTATCACCTGGATGCATACGTTTTCCCCGGCGAAAATGTGGATTCTGGGGCTGAAGGAGTATCGTAAGCCGCTTTGTCATCTGCATACGCAGTTCAATGAGGAAATTCCTTATGATAGCATTGATATGGATTTCATGAATGAGAATCAGTCTGCGCATGGTGACAGGGAATATGGCCATATCGTAAGCCGTATGGGAATTGAGCGTAAGATTATTGTAGGGCATTGGGCAAATGCCGGTGTGCAGGATAAGCTGGGAAGCTGGATGAGAACTGCAGTGGGCATTATGGAGTCTTCCCATATCAGAGTTTGCCGTATCGGGGATAACATGAACAATGTTGCCGTTACGGAAGGCGATAAGGTGGAGGCTGAGGTAAAATTCGGCTGGGAAATCGATCATTATTGTGTCAATGATGCGGTGGAGTATGTGGACGCTGTGGCACAGGCGGATGTGGATGCGCTTGTTGAGGAGTATTACAGCAAGTATCAGATTCTGCTTGAGGGAAGGGATCCTGGGGAGTTCCGCGCCCATGTGGCGGCCCAGGCCAGGATTGAAATCGGTCTGGAAAAATTCCTGGAAGACGGCAATTACCAGGCAATCGTTACGCATTTCGGTATGCTGGGCGGACTGAAGCAGCTTCCGGGGCTGGCAATTCAGAGGCTGATGGAAAAGGGCTACGGCTTCGGCGGGGAAGGCGACTGGAAAACAGCGGCTATGGTTCGTCTGATGAAGATAATGACCGCAGGGGTTCCGAACGCCAAGGGTACTTCCTTTATGGAGGATTATACATATAACCTGGTTCCGGGAAAGGAAGGGATTCTGCAGGCGCATATGCTTGAGGTATGCCCGACCATCGCGGAGGGGCCCATTTCCATTAAGGTGCAGCCTCTGAGCATGGGGAACCGTGAGGATCCCGCGCGTCTGGTATTCACCTCCAAGACCGGCCCTGCTGTGGCTACCTCTCTTGTGGATTTGGGAAATCGTTTCCGTCTGATCATCAATGCGGTTGACTGCAAAAAGTGTGAGAAGGAAATGCCCAAGCTTCCCGTTGCCACTGCATTCTGGACGCCTCAGCCCAGCCTTGAGGTAGGGGCTGAAGCATGGATTCTGGCCGGCGGCGCACATCATACCGCATTTTCCTATGACCTGAGCGTAGATCAGATGGTTGACTGGGCTGCGGCTATGGGCATTGAGAGCGTTGTCATCGATAAGGATACCACCATCAGGAATTTCAAAAATGAACTGAGATGGAATTCCGTTTATTACAGATAAAAATTTACAGGAGGTAAGTAATTATGGGTGTTTCAGAAGTAAAAGAAGCGATTCTGAATGGAAAAACCACACTGGGAATCGAATTTGGATCCACCAGAATCAAGGCGGTCCTGATCGGAGAGGATAATGCGCCGATTGCGGCGGGGAACCACGAATGGGAAAACCGTTATGAGAATAATATCTGGACCTACAGCCTGGAGGATATCTGGGGCGGCCTGCAGGACAGCTACCGGAAGATGGCTGAGGATGTAAAAGAAAAATACGGGGTTACCCTTACCAAAGTGGGAGCGTTGGGCTTCAGCGCCATGATGCATGGCTACATGGCCTTTAATGAGGCGGGAGAGCTGATGGTGCCGTTCCGTACATGGAGAAATACCATTACGGAGGAGGCTTCCGTAAAGCTGACAGAGCTGTTTGAATTCAATATTCCCCAGAGATGGAGCATCGCCCATCTGTACCAGGCGATTCTGAATAAGGAGGAGCATGTAAAGGATATCAGCTATCTGACCACGCTGGAGGGTTATGTGCACTGGAAGCTCACCGGGAAAAAGGTGCTGGGCATCGGCGAAGCGGCCGGCATGCTGCCTGTGGATCCTGAAACGAAGCAGTACAGCAGGCGTATGGTTGATGCCTTTAATGAGCTGATTGCACCGGAAGGCTTCCCCTGGAAGCTGGAAGACATCCTGCCTGAAATTCTGCTGGCAGGCGATAACGCCGGCTGCCTGACGGAGGAGGGCGCACGTCTTCTTGATACTTCAGGAGAGCTGGAAGCCGGAATTCCTGTCTGCCCTCCGGAGGGAGATGCGGGAACCGGGATGGTGGCTACCAACAGCGTGGCGCAGCGTACCGGCAACGTGTCCGCAGGCACCAGCGTGTTTGCCATGGTAGTGCTGGAAAAAGCGCTAGAAAAGGTACATCCGGAAATCGATATGGTAACAACGCCTGACGGAAGCGCTGTGGCTATGGTCCACTGCAATAACTGTACCTCTGACCTGAATGCATGGATTGACCTGTTTGAGGAATTTACCCAGGCCTTCGGCATGAAGGTGGATAAAAATGAGCTGTTCGGAACCCTGTACAGAAAAGCTCTGGAAGGCGATCCGGACTGCGGCGGCCTGCTGGCATACAATTATTTTTCAGGCGAGCATATCACCGGCTTTGAAGAGGGACGTCCGCTGTTTGTAAGGAATCCTGAAAGCAATTTCAACCTTGCGAACTTCATGCGCGTACATCTTTTCACCGCGCTGGGCGCACTGAAAACAGGGCTTGATATCCTGCTGAAGGAAGAAAATGTGCAGATTGACAGAATGATGGGACACGGCGGCCTGTTCAAGACCAAGGAAGTAGGACAGAGGATTATGGCTGCGGCCGTAAACGCCCCGGTTACCGTCATGGAGACCGCAGGAGAAGGCGGCGCGTGGGGAATTGCCCTTCTTGCTTCCTACATGAAAAATAAAAAGGACGGCGAAAGCCTTGCGCAGTTCCTGGAACGCGATGTATTTGCAGGACAGGAAGGCGTTACCCTGGAGCCGGACAGCACGGATGTGGAAGGCTTCAACAGGTTCGTTGAACGCTACACCAAAGGGCTTCCCATTGAAAAGGCGGCAGTGGAATCATTGATTTAATGCAAAGCTATTCTCGAAGCTTTAAAAAAATAATAGAACCCGGCAAAATGCCCCCTTCGGGGGGCAGAAAGGATGAAATAAATGTTAGAAGAACTGAAACAAAGAGTATATGAAGCCAATATGCTTCTTCCCAAATATGGCCTTGTTACCTTTACCTGGGGAAATGTGAGTGAAATCGACAGGGAAAGCGGCCTGTTTGCCATCAAACCCAGCGGCGTTGATTATGACAAGCTTACCCCTGAGGATATGGTAATCGTGGATCTGAACGGAAATAAGGTAGAAGGAAAATACAACCCCTCCTCCGACACCGCAACCCACGTAGAGCTTTACAAAGCATTCCCTGAAATAGGCGGAATCGTCCACACCCACTCCTCCTATGCCACCAGCTGGGCCCAGGCAGGAAGAGGAATCCCCTGCTACGGAACCACCCATGCAGACTACATTTACGGCGAAGTACCCTGCCTGCGCTGCCTGACCAAAGCAGAAATCGAAGAGGCCTACGAAGAAAATACCGGACACCTCATCGTAAATGAATTCAAAGCCATGAACAAAGACCCCAAAGCCGTACCCGCAGTACTCTGCAAAAACCACGGCCCCTTCGCCTGGGGAAAAGACGCCCACGAAGCCGTCCACAATGCAGTAGTACTCGAAGAAGTAGCCAAAATGGCCTACCGCGCAGAAACCATCAACCCCAGAATCCAACCCGCCCCCCAGGAGCTCCAGGACAAACACTACTACAGAAAACACGGAGCCAACGCTTACTATGGACAAAATGGGGGTAAATAGGGTATCATATTCGTGACCAGGCAGAACCGGACAGGTTTGGAAGGCCTGGCCGGGGAAAACAGAAAAACGCCCCACCTTTCTGCTTTCCCTGGCCAGACCTTTCAAACCTATCCGGCGAGCAAAGCGACCGAAAGACCGAAGGTCTTGAGGTTCTGCCGTCGGGTGCCGCCACCCCGACACCCGACACCAAGGCAGCTGAAAGACCGCAGGACTTGAAGCTCCGCCCTCCCGCCACCACCCCGGCGCCGGCGCTCCCTAAAGTCCTTAAGTCCTCCCTTGCTCCCCCCCCTGGCCACCCAACAACAATCACCACCCACGGTAACCCAAGCCCCCTGGATTATTTACCCATCGGGCTCCACCCCAACAGTTACCGTCAATCCACCAATTCAAACCCAATGGAGGAAAAATATTCATGGAAAATCTTGAACTCGCAAAAATGGCGAACGAGATCCGCAAAGGCATTGTAACAGCAGTTCACAGCGCCAAAGCCGGACATCCCGGCGGATCCCTTTCCGCAGCAGATATTTTCACCTATCTCTACTTTGAAGAACTCAACATCGATCCGGAGAACCCCGATAAACCGGACAGGGACCGCTTCGTTCTTTCCAAAGGACACACAGCCCCCGGATTATATTCCACCCTGGCCCACAGAGGCTTTTTCCCGGTGGAAGATCTTGTTACCTTACGTAAACTCGGCTCCTACCTGCAGGGACACCCTTCCATGCAGTACATCCCCGGCGTTGACATGTCCACAGGCTCCCTGGGACAGGGCATCTCCGCAGCTGCCGGCATGGCTCTGGGCGGAAAGCTGGACAATAAGGATTACCGCGTATATACGCTCCTGGGAGACGGAGAGATCGAAGAAGGACAGGTCTGGGAAGCGGCCATGTTTGCCGGCTTCCACAAGCTGGACAACCTTGTGGTTATCGTTGACAACAACGGCCTGCAGATCGACGGACCTATCGACCAGGTATGCTCCCCTTATCCTATTGATAAGAAATTCGAAGCATTCAACTTCCATGTAATCAACATTGATGCCCATAATTTTGATGAAATCCGCGCGGCCTTCAAGGAAGCGAAGGAAACCAAGGGCATGCCTACCGCAATCATCGCACACAGCCTGAAAGGAAAAGGCGTTTCCTTCATGGAAGGAAATGTGGCATGGCACGGAACCGCGCCCAACGATGAGCAGTATGCAGTGGCAATGGCAGATTTGGAGAAAGTAGGTGAAGCATTATGTCAGAAGTAAACAACAAGACGGTTCAGAAAATTGCAACCAGAGAAGCTTACGGAAAGGCACTTGCTGAATTCGGCGCACAGTATCCCAACCTGGTGGTTCTGGATGCCGACCTGGCAAATGCCACCAAGACCAATACCTTCCAGAAGGCGTTCCCCGAACGCCATATTGACTGCGGTATCGCAGAATGTGACATGATGGGCATTGCGGCAGGACTTTCCACCGTAGGGAAAATCCCCTTTGCCAGCTCCTTTGCTATGTTCGCGGCAGGCCGCGCTTATGAGCAGGTCCGCAACTCCATCGGCTATCCCCATCTGAACGTGAAAATCGGCGCAACCCATGCCGGCATCACCGTAGGGGAAGACGGCGCATCCCATCAGTGCCTGGAGGATATTGCCCTCATGCGTGTTATCCCCGGCATGGTGGTAATCAATCCCAGCGATGCTGTGGAAGCCAGGGCTGCCGTACAGGCTGCCATTGAATACGTAGGCCCCGTATACCTGCGTTTCGGCCGTGCCGCAGTGCCGGTTATCAATGACAGGGAAGACTATAAATTCGAAATCGGAAAAGGCGTTCTCCTTCGGGAAGGGACGGATGTTACCATCGTAGCAACAGGCATCTGCGTATCCGCAGCGCTGGAAGCGGCTGAAAAGCTCGCTGAAGACGGCATCAATGCCGAAGTTATCAACATCCATACCATCAAACCCCTGGATGAAGAGCTGATTATCAAATCCGCAAAGAAAACCGGAAAAGTGGTTACCGCAGAAGAGCATTCCATCATCGGCGGCCTGGGCGGCGCCGTAAGCGAAGCCCTGTCCGAAAAGGCCCCCACTCCGGTATGCAGGATCGGAATGAACGACATTTTTGGTGAATCCGGATCCGCAGGCGCCCTCGTTGCAAAATACGGCCTGGATGCAGACGGAATTTACAGTAAAGTAAAAGAATTTGTAAAATAAAAACGGCAGTGATAAGAGCCGGCCCCGACCGGGGCCGGCCGCCTGTTTTTACAGGCACCCCTCCGGAACTGCCGCATGACAATGACGGCGGGCTCTCCGGATGCCTGAAGAGGAAAAGGAAAAAATATGAATATTTTATCACCATCAATCCTGGCCGCTGACTGCGCCAGATTGGGAGAAGAAATTAAACTGGTAGAGGAGGCTGGCGCACAGTACCTTCATATTGATGTGATGGACGGTATGTTTGTGCCATCCCTTTCTTTTGGCCTGTGCGTGATTTCCTCCCTGAGAAAGGTGACGGATATGGTTTTTGATGTGCATCTGATGGTGGAAGAGCCTATCCGTTATGTGGCGGATTTTGCCAAAAGCGGGGCAGATATCATTACGGTTCATCTGGAAGCCTGCAGCGATGTGGAGGAAACCCTGGACTGGATACACAGCCTGGGACGTAAAGCCGGCATCTCCTTAAAGCCCTCCACACCCATTCAGGCAATAGAAAAATATCTGGATAAAATAGACCTGCTTCTTGTCATGACGGTGGAGCCGGGTTTTGGCGGCCAGAAATACCTGCCGGCCTCCACGGCCAGGATCCGCGAGGCCCGCAGACTCATCCAGGAAAAGCATGCGGACGTGGACATCGAAGTGGACGGCGGCATCACCAGGGACAATGTCAATGTGGTCCTGGAAGCAGGAGCCAATGTCATAGTGGCCGGTTCTGCCATTTTCAACGGAAACCGGACAGATAACGTAAAGGCCATGCTGGAAACGCTGAAAAGCTGTGAAAAAGGAGGCCAGGCATGAAAATTGTAGTGACACCTCCTTTTACGGAGGAACAAAAAGCCCTGATTCTCTCCGCAGCCGAAAGGCCGGAGGACGTTATTTTCTGCCTGAAAAGTGATATGACTGAGGAACTTCTCAGGGAAGCGGACGTTCTTCTGGGGAACCTTGAAAGCCCCGGACAGCTGGAAAAAACAGAACACCTGAAATGGATACAGCTGAATAATGCGGGGACCGAAGGCTATTGCGTGCCGGGAAGGCTGCCTCAGGGGGCGGTCCTCACCAATGCCACAGGGGCATATGGCCTGGCAATCTCCGAGCATATGCTGGCCTGCCTTTTTATGCTCCGCAAGAAGCTGAACCTGTACTACGCCAACCAGCTCCGGCGCCAATGGAAGAGCGAAGGGCATGTGGGCGTCATCCAGGGAACCACGGTGCTTGTGATAGGACTGGGAGATATCGGAACCTGCTTCGCTTCCAAAATGAAGGCCCTTGGCTGCACAACCATAGGCGTAAAACGCCGTGTGGGAGAAAAGCCGGACTGTGTTGACGGGCTTTACGGAATGGAGGAACTGGATTCCCTTCTCCCCCGCGCGGATGTGGTGGCGCTCAGCCTTCCCGGGAATCCATCCACCTACCATACGCTGAACCGGGAACGGATTTCCCTCCTTTCCCCCAACGCCATTGTACTGAACGTGGGAAGAGGAACGGCTGTGGATACGGATGCCCTCAGCGACGCGCTGTATGCCGGGAAAATTGCCGGAGCCGCACTGGATGTTACCGATCCGGAGCCTCTGCCTGCGGACCACCCTCTCTGGAAGGCACCGAATGCCATCATAACACCCCATATCTCAGGCGGCTATGCGCTGCCGGAAACGCTGCAGCAGATCGCGGAAATATTCGCGGAAAACCTGAAGCGCTTTCAGGCAGGGGAACCGCTGCGCAACGTGGTGGATTTGGAGACCGGATACTGTAAATAGTAGCTATATGCGATAGTTAAGGCCTTTGGATGCTGAGGAAGAATCCTTTACAGCGTCCAAAGGCCTTTTTATTACATTATATATTTATAGGGATATGGTTTCAGCAAATTGGAGCAAGCTCCTCAAAGCTTCCGTCTTTCACAATTTCCCCATTCCGAAGCAGGATAATCCGGTCAAAGGCACGGACGGAATTCAGCCGGTGGGCGATGGCAATGATATTCCTGCCGTCCGCCAGGGCGAGGACCTCCTTCATTACAAGCTCTTCGGTCAGGTTATCCATGGCGGAGGTGGATTCATCCAGTACAATGCGCCTGGCATCGGAAAACCACAGCCGGGCAAGGGCCAGACGCTGCCGTTCTCCTCCGGACAGCCTGACGCCCCGTTCACCCAGCTGGGTATCCAGGCCATCCTCCAGCCCCTGAAACCATTTCAGAAGCTGGACCTTTTCCAGGGCGCGGATCAGATCTGCATCCGGCAGGGTGGAATCGAATATCAGGTTTTCACGGAGCGTGCTGTCAAAGACAGGGCTTTCCTGGGGAATATAAGCAATATGCCTGTAGTAATCGTCCAGCTTTATACAGTGCAGCTGCTGATCGTCAACCAGTATTTGGCCGCGATCCGGCTTAAGCAGCCCGGCCAGAAGCTTTACCAGCGTGGATTTGCCGGAGCCGCTGCTTCCCGCCAGGGCAATTTTTTCGCCGGGGGCTATCGTAAGGGAAAGACCCCGCAGAATCTTTCTTCCCGAATAGGTAAAATCCAGCTGCTTCACCATAATATTCCCATGAAAGGATGCCATGGCGCTGCCGTTTTGCAGCTGAGGATCCTCGGGAGAATCCAGAAATGAGGTGTATCTTTTAAAGGCGGCCGTATCCAGACGGTACTGGACAAATAAAACATTGAAAATGGCAATGGGCGTATAGGCATTATCCACCAAAGTAATCAGGGCCACAACGGCTCCGATGGATATGGAACGGGTATACCAGGCATAGATGATGAGGGCAGCCTTAATCAGGATGATCAGTGCTGCAAAGGCGGCAAAAAAGGCCTCATGAATAAAGGAAATACCGATTTTGGAGCGGACAATTTCATCCTTTGAGCGCTCCGCCTTATGTATTTCCCGGGAAAACTGCCGGTTCAGCCGGAAAACCACCATCTCCATAAAGCCTCGGGTCAGATAATGATTCAGCAGCTCTTCGTTATCCAGCATCCGTTCCTTCATCCGGTAAAGCTGTAATTCGCCAGAAAGGATAAGCCGATGCCCAATATAATATAAATTATGATCCATATTTTATTTTTCTTTATTATTTCCTGTAAATATTTCATATCTGTACTCCTGTACCTTCTGTGATTTATAAAGCAGCAGAATAAGTACAGTTATGCCTGCCGGCAAAGATATGGATGCACAGGCTGCAGCTCTTTCTGAGTCTGGGCCTGAACTATAGTACTCAGTACAATCTGCCGACAGATTACATAAACTGTACTGAGCTGATACCTCGTTCGCGTCTCAAAAGATCTCACCTCCTGAAATAGGGTAATTTTCCAAAAGCACGGAAAAGCCTGGCGGTTATTATTGTGTCTGATGATTTGAGGTCTGGCAGGACAACACTTCATTGAGGCTTTTTCCCATTTTATCCTCAAAATATTTCTGCAGTTCCAGATGCTTGTCCCATTTTTCCCGGGGATAAAAGACATACCTGTTTTTTACGTCGCTCATTCGTGTGACCATATCCGTGGGGCCTTCGGCCATGGCGATGCTGTCGCACAGCTGGATCAGCCTGTCATAATCGTCGTAATCAAAGGAGGCGATGAGGTCCGATATCCGCTGACAATCCTCTTCCGAAACGTCAGGTATGCCAATATAGGTGTGTATATCCTTTACGGCGAAGGAATGGGTGAGGCTGATACGCGCGGGTTCATCGAAGCCCAGCTTCATGAGATAGTCGTAGCCATTGATGACATGGGCCAGCTGTGTCACGCCGAAGCGTCTACCGATATCATGGAGAAGGCCGAAGATAAAGGCTTTTTCGCTGTCCATGCCGGGGCAGCAGGCGGCGATTTTTTCCGCACATTCCGCGGTGACGAGGGAATGGGCTTTCCACGGTCCTGGATTTAGTTCATAAGCTTCATTCAACAGTTGCATTGAGGTGGTTCTGTCAGGTATCATTGGTCTTCCTCCATTGAATAGTTCAGTTTCACATGTCAGCGCATATAAAAAACGGAATATATAAAAATCCCCGCAGGCCTATTTGGCCTTTGGGGATTTTTGGCCTTCTGGGAAAAACTAAGATCAGCGGTTAATCCCGTTTCACTATTGCAGCACAGCCCATTCCGCCGCCAACGCAGAGGGTGGCAAGGCCGGTCTTTGCATCGCGCTTCTGCATTTCATGGAGAAGCGTAACCAGGATACGGCAGCCGGAGCAGCCTACGGGGTGTCCCAGGGCGATTGCGCCGCCATTTACATTCAGCCTGCTCAGATCAAAGCCCAGATCATGTCCCACTGCCACGGACTGGGCGGCAAATGCTTCGTTTGCTTCAATCAGGTCAAAATCCCCGATTTCCATGCCGGTTTTCTTCAGAACCTTTCTGGTGGCGGCAACGGGGCCGATTCCCATAATGGAGGGATCCACGCCTGCCAGTTCTCCGCCGATCCAGGTAGCCATGGGGGTAACGCCCAGCTCCTTTGCTTTTTCCTCGCTCATGACGATGATGGCTGCAGCGCCGTCGTTGATGCCGGAAGCGTTTCCTGCGGTCACAAGTCCGCCGTCTCTTTTGAAGGCCGGTTTTAATTTGGCAAGGCCTTCTGCGGTAACGCCCTTTCTGGGGCCTTCGTCCGTATCAACGATAACGGAACCTTTTTTCGTCTTTACTTCAACGGGCACGATTTCATCCTTAAAACGTCCCTCTTCCATAGCCGCTTCACATTTCTGCTGGCTGTTTGCAGCGAATTCATCCAGCTGCTCACGGGTCAGTCCCCACTGGTCACAGATATTCTCTGCGGTCATGCCCATGTGGTAGCCATGGAAGGCATCGGTAAGGGCGTCCTTGAGAAGCGCATCCTCCAGGGGAGCGTTGCCCATGCGGTAGCCGTAACGGCCCTGCTGTACCAGATAAGGTGCGCGGGACATGTTCTCCGTACCGCCGGCAACGATGATATCAGCGTCGCCGCAGGCAATCAGCTTGGCGGCCAGATTGACACAATGAAGTCCGGAGCCGCACAATACGTTAACTGTGGTTGCAGGAACCTCCACAGGGATACCGGCGTTCACGGCGGCCTGTCTGGCGACGTTCTGCCCCTGTCCCGCCTGGATAACGCAGCCCATATATACCTCGTCAACCATTTCAGGCTTTACTCCTGCCCTGTTCAGGGCCTCCTTAATCACGATGGTGCCCAGGTCAGCTGCGGGTACAGTGGAAAGCGCGCCGCCCATAACGCCGATTGCGGTTCTGCAGCCGCCGGCCAAAACAACTTTTCTGCTCATTATTTCCTCCATTCTGCCAGGTTACGGCAAGTATTTGATATAGATTGATGTAATATCTTCAGCTGCGGGAAATTGAGCCTTCCAAAATCGGGCAGCCGTAAAATGTTTCCTGTCTGGCTCTGAAAAAAACTTCGGAGGCAGACAGGCTCTTCAGGCCTTATTTTACCATGCTGAATGACAAAATACAATAAAACGGAAATTTTCGGTCTTCTATGTCCTTCGCCGTCAAGTGCCGTTCAAAGAAATAATTCAGGATTCTTCTATGGAAAAAGCCCGGTAATCAGAGTAAGATAAGAGTAAAGACACAGTAAAACAGCATGACGGGAACAGGGGGGCTTTTAATGGGGAAAATAAGCCGTAAAAACTGGATTTTAATCTGGATATTGGGGATGACGGGGCAGATCTGCTGGAATATTGAAAATTCCTGGTTCAATACCTTTGTTTATGACAAAATTGCGCCGGAGCCGGCGATTGTGTCCTGGATGGTGGGTGTGAGCGCTGCTGTTTCCACATTCTGCACATTCCTGGTGGGCACATGGGGAGACAGGAAGGGGAAAAGAAAGCCTTTTATCTGCATCGGGTATATTCTCTGGGGAATTTTCACCTTTATTTTCGGGGCTACGGAAATGATACCCAAGAACCCTCTTTTCATTGCGGCCGCATGCGTTGTGCTGGCGGATGCGGTTATGAGCTTTTTTGGCTCCGTGGGAAATGACGGCGGCTTCGGGCCGTGGACGACGGATATTTCCAATGAACATAACCGGGGAAAGCTGGGAGGCGCACTGGCGGTTATGCCCGTGTTCGCCACCATATTCGGCGCGGTGGTTTCCGGGCTTATTATCGATCAGATTGATTTTTTTGCCTTTTTTGGCCTGATGGGCGGCCTGGTGGCTGTGGTGGGCGTCATGGCCCTGTTTACTCTGGAGGATTCGCCCACGCTGCATCCAAAACGGGATGAGAAGGGCTTCTGGCATCAGTTCCTCACCGTGTTCAACTGGGAGACGGTAAGGGGGAATAAAGAGCTGTTCTGGGTTTTTCTGGTGATGACGGTGTATTTTATCGGATTTAATGTTTATTTCCCATACATTACGATTTATTTTGTCAATTATCTGGGATATGACTACGGTATGACCGGGATAATCCAGGGCGTGGGCCTGCTGGCTGCTGCGGTGATGACGATTCCCGCGGCCCGCTCTATTGATAAGGGAAAGGCGCCGCAGGTGATTTTTACGGCGCTTCTGTGCAATACTGCCGGTCTGATACTGGTCAGCCTGTCGCAGAACCTGATAATTTTGCTGGCTGGCGTGTTCGGGGCAGGCATCGGCTACATACTTGTGCTCCAGTCTTTGACGGCCTGGATGAAAAATCTGTATCCGGAGGAGCAGAGAGGCCAGTTTGAGGGAATCAAGCAGATTTTCTTCGTCTGTATCCCCATGATAACAGGCCCTGCCATAGCCACGCAGGTAATCAACCGGATGGGAGTGGAAATGGAGGTCAGCGGCACTATGGGCATGGTTCCTGCGCCAAGCCTGTTTCTGGTATCGGCGCTGCTCACATTGTTTACCCTGATTCCGCTTGCAGCGGCGGGACGCCTGCAGAAAGTGAGACAAAGGGGTTAAGAGCCATGGCAAGGCCGGGCAGAATAAGCCCCGCATCCTGGCCGCCATGGAAGAAAGGGGATTGGATATGGAAAAAGAACTGTTGAAAAAAGGGCCGGTACTGGATGAAAAGGGCCGCCCCATACCGGGCTATTCCAGAAAAAGCATGCTGGTGTATGACAGAAAGGCAATCAAGGCGCCTGCGTGGCGCATTAAAGAATGGGATTTTTATCAGATATCCAATGAAAGGCTGTGCCTGCAGTTTACCATAGGACACGCCGCCTATGCGGGACAGGTAAGCCTGATGCTGTTTGATTTTATCAAAGGGGAAAAGCTTCTGGATCTGAATAAAATCCTGGTGCTGCCCTTCGGCTCTCTCCATATGCCGACGGACGCGGAAAAGGACAATACCCTTTCCTATGAGAAGGGCGGCGTTCTCATGCGTTTCCAGACCAAAAACCAGAAGCGTGTCCTGACCTGCCGCTGGGGAAATGTAGAGGTTAAAATCCGCCTGGAACGGCAGAATCCCAATTCTCTGGTGATTAATCTGCCCTTTGACGAATACGCCCGCGCTTTTTATTATAACCATAAAATCAACTGCATGACGGCGGAAGGCTATGTAAAATCCGGGGACAGGGAATGGCGGTTTGACAGAAAAAATTCCTTTGGCATTCTTGACTGGGGCAGAGGCGTGTGGCCCTTCCATAATGAATGGTACTGGAGCAACGGAAGCGGCCGGCTGGACGGAGAGATGTTCGGCTTTAACCTGGGATGCGGCTTTGGCAACACCGATACTGCCAGCGAGAACATGCTTTTTTATAAAGGCGAGGCTCATAAGCTGGGGAAGGTGGACTTCAGGCTGGGAGACAAATATATGGATCCCTGGCATCTGACGGATAGGGAAGGACGTCTTGATCTGACGCTGACTCCCTATTATGACAGAACCACAAGCATAAAGCTGCTCTGGGTAAATAACTGCTGCCATCAGATGTTCGGAAAATTTACAGGAAAGGCGGTGCTTGACGACGGCACATGTCTGGAAGTAAAGGATGTGATATCCTTTGCGGAGCATGCCGTAAATAATTGGTAAAGAGAAGACAGGCAACAGTTCAGCAGAGGCGCGGCCGTCTGCCGGAAAGGAGTGACTATGGATTGGAGAGAAATACTGAAAACCAATGTGACGCATGCCGGGGAACTGGAAGACATTATGCACCTGCACGGGGAGCATAAGCAGGAGGTGGAGCGGATTTTAGAGCGCTTCCCCATGTCAGTCCCGCGCTATTACCTGTCACTGATTGATTGGAACAATCCGAAGGATCCCATCCAGCGTATGTGCATCCCCTCTCTGGAAGAAAACGACATGACGGGGAAGTTTGATACCAGCGGGGAAGCGGAAAACACCAGACTTCCGGGCCTGCAGCATAAATACGGGGAAACCGCCCTGATCCTGTCCACTCACCGGTGCGCTATGTACTGCCGGCACTGCTTCAGGAAGCGCCTTGTAGGTATCAGCGAGGAGGAGACGGCGGATAATTTTGAGAAAGCGGCAGATTATATCAGGGAGCATAAGGAGATAAGCAATGTGCTTATTTCCGGGGGAGATGCGCTGCTTAACAGCAATGAGGCTCTGGAACACTTCCTGGATGTGCTTTCATCTATGGAGCAGCTGGATTTTCTTCGTATAGGGACGCGTACGCCGGTTACTTAAATACCACCAGGCCAAATATGATGCGGACCGGGGCAGGATTTTTGCCGTGAAACTTGGAGAAAACCAGACATGGCTGCCGGACGGCCTCTGCGGCGCGGGCGAGGTTTGACAACCGGACATGATTGTGATAATCTGAAGTTAATCGGCCGGAGGGCCGGCCAGACTTTTATAAACGTATAAAAGCAGTGAAGAAGAGAGTACATTCAGGGAAGCCTTACAGAGAAGATCCCGCAGGCGGGGAGCGCCGTCTGCAGCTGCGAGGGATCAGGCCAAAGCGGATGGAATATGGCTTCGGAGCAGCGCACCGAACCGCCGGTACAGCCGGGGGCAAGGCTGCGACAGGCGCCGCCTGTTACAGCGGCAGGGTAGAAAAAGCCTGAGTCCATGCCAATGAGCACAGAAGGCAGGCTTTACGTACCCGGAGAGACCGTATCCGCGAGGATAGGGTGAACAGAAGTGGTACCGCGGGTGTAGGCTCGTCTTCTTATTTTTTAACTAAAGCTTAAAAATAAGAGGGCGGGCTTTTATTGACGTGGGGAAAGAAAGGAAAGGAGCATTTTAGAAAATGAGTAAAGGAAAGTATTATATTACTACCGCCATTGCCTATACCTCAGGCAAACCGCACATTGGAAACACCTATGAGGCCGTGCTGGCGGACAGCATTGCCAGATTTAAAAGAAAAGACGGCTACGATGTATTTTTCCAGACAGGAACGGACGAACATGGACAGAAGATCGAGCTGAAGGCCCAGGAAGCCGGTGTGACGCCGCAGGATTATGTGGACGGCGTGGCAGGGGAGGTGAAGGGCCTGTGGGATCTCATGGGAACCTCCTATGATAAATTTATCCGTACCACAGATGAGGATCATGTAAAGCAGGTACAGAAGATTTTCAAACGCCTGTATGATCAGGGGGATATTTACAAAGGACATTATGAAGGCCTTTACTGTACCCCCTGCGAGTCCTTCTGGACCGAATCCCAGCTGGTGGACGGCAAGTGCCCGGACTGCGGCAGAGAAGTAAAGCCCGCCCAGGAAGAGGCCTATTTCTTCAAAATGAGCAAATATGCGGACAGGCTGATTAAGCATATTAACGACCATCCGGAGTTCATTCAGCCCATTTCCCGTAAAAACGAGATGATGAACAACTTCCTTCTTCCGGGCCTGCAGGATCTGTGTGTATCCAGGACCTCCTTCAAATGGGGCATCCCGGTTGATTTTGATGACAGACATGTGGTTTATGTATGGCTGGACGCCCTTACCAACTATATTACCGGCATCGGCTACAATGCGGACGGAGACAGCAGCGAACAGTACAAGAAGTTGTGGCCCGCGGACCTGCATCTGATCGGAAAGGATATTATCCGTTTCCATACTATTTACTGGCCTATTTTCCTCATGGCGCTGGGAGAGCCGCTGCCGAAGCAGGTATTCGGACATCCCTGGCTGCTTCAGGGCGACGGCAAGATGAGCAAGTCCAAGGGAAATGTAATGTATGCGGACGACCTTGTGAACTTCTTCGGCGTGGATGCCGTCCGTTATTTCGTGCTTCATGAAATGCCCTTTGAAAACGACGGCGTTATCAGCTGGGAGCTGATTGTGGAAAGAATCAACTCCGATCTAGCCAACACGCTTGGCAACCTGGTAAACCGTACGATTTCCATGAGCAATAAATATTTCGGCGGCGTGGTGGAGGACAGAGGCGCTGCGGAAGCTGTGGACGAGGATCTCAAGTCCGTGGTGACCGGCACCTATGCAAAGATCTGCGCGAAAATGGAGGAGCTGCGTGTGGCCGACGCCATGACGGAAATTTTCTCCCTGTTCAAACGCTGCAACAAATATATTGATGAAACAGAGCCCTGGGTACTGGCAAAGGATGAAGCAAAGAAGGACCGTCTTGCCACCGTCCTTTACAACCTGGTAGAAAGCATCACCATCGGCGCTTCCCTGCTGGAGCCGTATATGCCCGAAACCTCTGCCAGGATTGCTCAGCAGCTGAACACTGTCCTTCCTTCCTTTGAGGAATGCGCTGTTTTCGGCCATTACCCCAGCGGGAACAAGGTGACGGATCAGCCGGAAATCCTGTTTGCAAGACTGGATGCAAAGGAAGTGGTGGAAAAGGCGGAAGCCATGTTTGCCGCAAGGAAGGCGGAGACAGAAGGCCCTGCTGAGGAAGAAGCCGGGGAAGAACAGCCCGCGGTGATAGATATCGAAAGAAAACCGGAAATCACGTATGATGATTTTGCAAAGCTGCAGTTCCAGGTAGGGGAAATCATCGCCTGCGAGGAAGTGAAGAAGTCCAGGAAGCTTCTCTGCTCCCAGGTACGCATCGGCAGCGAGGTAAAACAGATCGTATCCGGCATCAAGTCCAACTATTCCGCGGAGGAAATGGTTGGTAAGAAGGTTATGGTTCTGGTGAACCTGAAGCCTGCAAAGCTGGCGGGCATCGTATCCGAGGGCATGCTCCTGTGCGCTGAGGACGCGGAAGGGAACCTGGCGCTGGTAGCTCCCGAAAAAGAGATGCCGGCCGGCGCGGAAATCTGCTGAGAAGCAGCAGTATAAGGGAACGTTTTTAGGGGGAGATACGGTAAAGGAGGGTTACGCAATGGAAAAAAAGGAATTTTATTACGACTCCAGAGATGGACTCACAAAGATCCATGCTGTGGAATGGCTGCCCGGGGGCAGGCCGGTATGCATTCTGCAAATTGTCCACGGTATGGCCGAATACATTGACCGTTACCACAGAATGGCCGTTTTCCTGGCGGAAAAAGGCATCCTGGTGGTGGGAAATGATCATCTGGGCCATGGAAAGAGCATATATAATAAGGGGGATGAAAAGCACACCGGCAGCAGCCATCCCTACGGCTATTTCTGCAGCCAGGATCCCGCAACCACGGCGGTTAAGGACGTCCACCGCCTGAAAAAAATGATCCAGGAGGAAAATCCCGGCGTCCCCTATCTGATGCTGGGACACAGCATGGGATCCTTCATCCTCAGGAATTACCTGTGTGCTTACGGCACCGGAATTGACGGCGCAATCATCATGGGAACCGGGATGCAGCCCAGGGCCCTGCTGGGCTTTTCCAAAAAGCTGGTGAAGTTCCTCACCGTTTTCCAGGGAGAAAAGCATAAAAGCGCCCTGGTTAACGCACTGGCCTTCGGCAGCTACAATAAGAAAATTTCCCACCCCGTATCCGCCATGGACTGGCTTTCCAGGGATTCCGTGGAGGTTGCAAAATACAATGAGGATCCCCTCTGCGGCTTCACCTTTACCCTTGGGGGCTTTGCCACGCTCTTTGAACTGATTGACCGCCTCCATGACAAAACGCGCCTGGAAAAAATGCCGAAAAACCTGCCCGTACTCTTCATGTCAGGAACGAAAGATCCGGTGGGGGACTATGGAAAAGCTGTGGAAGGCGTATATCGTTCCTTCCGTGAGCTGGGCATGACGAACGTGAATATCAAGCTGTATGAAGACGACAGACACGAGCTGGTAAACGAAAGCGACCGGGAAATGGTGTGGAAGGATATCTATGAATGGGTCAGGCGCACCGCGTCCGCTAAAAATTCATAAACCGCAACCACCGGCAAAAGCCCCGGTAAATAAGAAGGAAGTAATATATTGGAAAGAAACAGAACCAGTCAAAGATTTAAAAATAAAAACCATAAGAAACACGCCCCTGCCATAGGCACAGCCCTGCTGGCCGCCTTACTCCTGACCGCAGCGCCCGCCACGGAAATATCCGCCGGGCAGCTGCAGCCGGGAAATGAGGCGCTTCATACGGAGCCTTCCCAGGATCTGGAATCCATCCTCACCGACGACCAGAAAGCCCTTCTGGAAAAAATGAAAGAAAAGCTGGCCGCAGGAGAACTGGAAACCGACGAGGATATTAACGGCGCAATCACCGAATGCGAAGAAGAACTGCAGATCACACTGACCGATGATCAGAAGGACCAGATCGCCGTTCTCATCAAACAGATAAATCAGCTGGGTCTTGATCCTGACGCCATTCTTTCCAAAGCCCAGGAGCTTTATGAAAAATATGGAGATCAGCTGAAAGAAAGCGCCGATGCAGCCATTCAGGAAAACGTGGTGGAACCCGTGAAAGAAGCCGTCGTGGAAGGCGTCAAATCCGCAGTCCGCGACTTTTTCCACGACATGGTTGACAGCATTAAAAGCTTTTTTGCCAGGATGCTGCCCTGATCCTGACAACAAAAGAATAAAAAAAGAGCCTTTGAGTACACTAAACAAAAATAAAAGTATGTTTAGGGGAAAGGAAGGCTTTTTTTATGAGAATCGCTTTTTTCAGCACAAAACCGTATGATCGCATCTGGTTTGAACCGATGGCGAAGGATTACGGATATGAAATATATTTTATTGAACTGCCCTTCAGTGAGGAGACAGTTTTTCTGGCAAAGGGCTATGATGCCGTCTGTATTTTTGTAAATGACCATGTGAATGCGCAGATGATAGACACGCTCCATGAAATGGGGGTAAAGGCGCTGCTTCTGCGCAGCGCGGGATATAACCATGTGGACACCCGGGCTGCGAAAGGAAAAGTAGCGGTACTGCGCGTGCCCAGCTATTCGCCCGAAGCGGTTGCCGAATTTGCCATGGCAATGCTGCTTACCGTCAACCGTTTTACCCACAAAGCCTACGGAAGGACCCGTGAGTTCAACATGAATATCAACGGCCTCATGGGAACCGATCTGTATCATAAAGTAGCGGGAGTCATCGGAACGGGAAAAATCGGCCAGGCAATGATCCGCATTTTCCATGGCTTCCGCATGAACGTGCTCGCCTATGACCCCTACCCCAACTCCAATCTGGACGTACAATACGTCAGCCTGGAGGAGCTCCTTTCCAAAGCAGATTTTCTGTCCCTCCACTGCCCGCTCACCCCGGACACCCACCACATCATCAACGAAAAAACCATATCCATAATGAAAGACGGCGCCTACCTGGTCAACACCTCCCGCGGCGGCCTCATTGACACCCAGGCCCTGATCAACGGCCTCCTGGCCAAAAAATTCGGCGGCGTCGGCCTGGATGTATACGAGGAAGAGGAAGGCCTCTTCTACGAGGACTGCTCCGATGAAATCATCCAGGATGACAACCTGGCAAGGCTCACCACCTTCCCCAACGTCCTCATCACCTCCCACATGGGTTTCTTCACCGTAGAAGCCATGCAGTCCATCGCCCACGAAACCCTGGAAAACGCCTACGCCCTCGAAAACAACCTCACTTTGAAAAATTTGGTGGAGTAGGGGGAGGTGGCCTCCCGGTCTGTGAGAGCCAGCGGTTCCTGCGGCGTAAGGCCGGGGCGGGCGTTGGGGCCGGGAAAGGGCGGCGGTCTGCGGAGCAGGTGTTTTTTCATGTACCAGTCAGACCGGGCATTTCGATGAACCTTGGCAAAAATTGTTTCAGGAGAGCCTTCAACAATTTTAAGTTTCATCTCCATGGTCTGAAAAGGTACATGAAAAAACACTTGCCCCGCAGACCGCCGCCCTTTCCCAGCCCCAACGCCCGCCCCGGCCTTACGCCACAGGAACCGCTGGCTCTCACAGAGGAAGTGGCCGCGTCCTACTGCACATTTTTTCAGGTAAAAAAGCGGAGAATGCGGAAGGTTTGGGTTTGTTCGGAAATAATAAGAATGATTAATGGCAGACTTTTTAGTTTTTTGGTAATATATATCCTGAAATTTGGTGGAAAACGTATTTCTGGATATCAGGTTTATATTGGAAGCGTTCCTCCCTAGGAGATGGTTTGTGATTTTGGGGCGGCGGGGATGGCGGGTGGGGACCTGAGGGC
>OLQH01000719.1_pt1 | contig 32913 bp, 32 predicted proteins | sample 1672671 | NCBI WGS metagenome assembly OLQH01 (sample SAMEA3136712, study PRJEB25190) | human gut metagenome
ATCATGATTCTGGTCTTTGTTTTTTTGCAAAGCGGCTTTAGCTGATAAAAGCCCTGAATCGTTATATTCATTTCATAGTAATTCTCCACATGAGTCAGATCCCAGATGGGAATATTATGATTGGCACACAGATTTAAAAAGCGTTCCGGTTCCTTGCTCATCAATCGGATATGCAGATAACCCTTTCCGTAATATTTCCATTTTTTCAAATATCATACCTCCGTTTATTCGTGATATACGTGAAGAATACAACCCTGTATCTTCATTTCTTCGCTGGTATAATACTCTATTTTCAGGTTTCTTCCCTCCACCCGGATTTTCCCTTTTTTTGTCTGAACCAGGATCCCCCAGTCTTCATATTCCAAAATGCTTTTATAATTTTCTATGTATAGCTCTGAACTTCCCACAATAGTAACCACCACATCGCGGTAAGCCAAGTCCCTTGGAATCTGCAGAGTGTTCACTATGTCGCCGGCTAATTTTTTAGGCTTCTTATGCTTCACAAAAAGCCTCCCTTGTGGTTATTATTCTCTAATATATGTATCCTCCAGGAAAATAATTCCAAACCAAAGGATTTGATTGTAGCCGATGGTGTAATCCATCTCAAAACGCTCTGCCAGCTCGGTCACCACGATTCCATGGCTCTCCACACAGGGGTGCATCTGCTCCGGAAAACGGCAGGGGCTGTCGGGATAGGCACACTCGTCACAGATGTCACAGGATTCTGTGGACAGTGCCATGCAGTGGATTCCCTGGCCTTTGATAAAGGCTTCTATCCGGGCAACAATATCCTCGTGTTCCCTCCTGGTGCCCAGAGTTTCCTCCATATTCATAATATCAGAGACCTCAGCCACTGTGGAAAAGAAAAAACACTGAGGATAGGACAAGCACCGCTCCCGGCACTCTTCCAGAGTACCTACACCGGGAGGGCAGGCCCAGGTAGTTCCATATCGCTGGCATTCCTGCTGGCATATCGTCCGGATTCTGGGAGAAAATGCCAGCTCCTCTGTGGGGATAAACACGTATTGATAGATGGGAAACTGACTGATAAAAGTCTCAAATGCTTCCATATTCATTGTATAAGAATCTCCTTCCATTTTACCTTAAGGCTATTGTATCTGAATTGTCATAAAACTGCAAGAACCGGTAGCTCTGAGACTTCTCCTGTGGTAAAATAATGGTACTGTTCACATGTCACTGTCCCGCGGGTTGCTTTGCACAGTAAAATACACTTACTACTATTACAGCTTTGGAGGAATAGATAATGGAAATTCACTGGACAATGCTCTTTGCTCTGGAAGCCGCAGGCACGATTGCCTTTGCCTCTTCCGGCGCCATGGTGGCTATAGAAAAGAATCTGGATCTTTTGGGGATTATTGTACTTGGAGTCATAACTGCAGTAGGCGGAGGGATGATAAGGGATATTACCATTGGCAATATCCCTCCCAGCCTGTTCCGCAATCCCGTATATGTATGGATGTCCCTGATCACAGTACTCCTGCTCTTTCTGGTTATCCGTTTTCATCCCAGAATTATGGAGGGCAGATACCGCTCCACTTACGAAAAGGTTATGAATATCTTTGATGCGGTAGGTCTGGGCGCGTTCACTGTCGTAGGCATTAACACAGCCATAGAAGCCGGATACGGCGACTATCGGTTTCTGGCGGCTTTTCTGGGCGTTGTCACCGGTGTCGGAGGGGGAATGCTGCGGGACATTATGGCAAACCAGACACCCTATGTACTCCGGAAACATTTCTATGCCTGTGCTTCTATTATCGGCGCTGTCTGCTATATCTTTTTACGGGAACTCATTCCCGGAAACAGTGCCATGCTGCTGTGTGCTTTTATTGTGGTTATAATCCGTCTTCTGGCAACCAGATACCGCTGGAATTTGCCCAGAGCTTCAGGAAAAAGTAAAGACAGAAGATAAGGTGCCGTGTGCCAGGCTGTTTTCTATCCGCGCTGCCAGATCCCGGCTCAGCTGCATAAAATACCGGGACATGCCGGGGGTATCTGTCCCCCGGGTGATAATCTTAATGATACCTGCCGTCTTTCTCTCCACCTGCTTAGGCAAGTCTCCCGAGAAATAGCGTTCTATCTCTTCTTCGTGCTTCTCATAAAGAACTGGTTCATATAAAGGGCAGTCTGCAAGAAAACAGCCAATGGCATTGATAAGCACCAGCTCACTTATATTTCCCATATAAGGTGCTCTGTTTCGTTCCTCCTGCTGCCTCACCAGATGTTCTGTTCCTTCAGGGGAAAACAAAGTAAGAAACTTCTGTTCCAGTAAAAGGTTTCCCAGATACTCATAAACCAAATCGATTCCCTGCTGCCTGTAATCCAGAAACAGTGGCGGGTAGTCCAGTGTGAGCAGGTGGTCCTGGGGACAAAACCGGGCATCGTACCTGAGAAAAAACTGGGGCATACCCTTTTGAACCGTGTCTCTGTAATTAGCGCATCCGTAAAAGAAGAAATTCTCCATCAGCTTCTCATAAAGTTCCTTTGTCCGCCATACTTTATGAATAACCGCCTCATAGCCGGCTTCATAAGCTGCTCTGGCCGTCAGTTGATGTTCTGCGGCCAAAGAATTGGGAGAAGAATGTTCCAGTTCCTCGATACAGTAAATGACCGCTTCCATCAGGCTTCGGGCAGTTTCATAGGGCACAGAGCTGCTCTCCTTGCTGGTGTATTTGTCAATCAGATACGAAACCACAGGCAACACTTCCTCTGCTGTATATGTCATAGTACTCCTTTCATGGGCTATCGCCAGGCCAGCTCCTTCAGAGCCTCAAGATACAGTTCACTGTCCCACCGTTCTTCCTCGCTGAACCCTTCATATTCACCGCTGCCGCCTGAAGCCAGATACCCATCGTACCCATAGCGTATTGCCCGTGCGAACCGCTCCAGACAGGTAGATTCCAGGTATTCCAGGTCTCCGAAGCAGATGTTCTCAAAGGTGTCTTTCATAAATTCCAGCAATTCGTCATCTGACAGTTTCTCCAGAGACTCGTTCTTAAAGCGGTAAAAGATATCCTGAAGCCTGGCCAGGGTGCTTCCATAAGTATCGGAAGTAATGTAGGAAGAGTCGCAGAAGGTATAGATAAGCTTATCCAGGATCCCGCCGCCCAGTTCCACCCTCTGATAGGCTTTGAGGCTCTTATTTCTGCACTGGATCAGCTCCTTTGCCTCTTCTGCTGAAAGAGACAGGCCGAAAGACTGGGTTTGCTTGTTGCAGTCCAGAATCAGGCGCGTCTCCTCTTCCTGCTTCTGCACCTGCCATAGGGCGAATATATTCTCTGTCACAGTATCACTCCTTTCTGTAGGTGGAGCTAATTATACGGCCCGGCAAGAGGGATTGCAAGACTTGAAAAAAAGCCTGTTTTGTGGTAATATAATACTTAGAAAAGAGGCAGAACCGTATGGTTTCTGCCTCTCATTTTGTATTCAGCCCTGCAGCAAACAATTTTTTCATGCCGGTGTCACAGATTTTTAACCACTTCCAGAATCTCCTCTGGGGACCGTCCATAATACCACATCCCATCGATCACGGCATTGGGCGCTGTTCTGCAGCGCTTCAGACAGTTTTGCGTCCTGAGATAAATGCTTCCGTCTTTGGAAACACCATTTTTTCCAATCTGGAGCTCTTTTTTAAGTATGGCAAGGAGTTCTTTCCCGCCCTTTCTGTGGCATCGTTCTCCCGTGCAGATAAGGATTTCATGGGAGTAGGGGATCTCTTTCAGGGAAGGGGAGAGACGAAGCAGCACTCGGATAAAGGACAGCTTGACTCCAGCAGCCTTTGCTGCACGCTCGCTCAGCCAGACAGGGATACTGCCATAGGCCTCTTGAAGCTCCCAGAGCATTTCTTTTATTGTATTCTGCTCTCCTCTGTTTTCCAGACTGCTGTAATACTCCAGAATCTCATCAAGCTGCTGTTCTGTCTCATGTTTGGTTTCCTTCATTTTTATTCTCCTGTCATTGTCCGGCAAAAGCCGGCAAGTACTCTGTGGGATATCATCCTTCAGAGATAGCTTGCCCTGAATTTTAAAGTATATGCCCCGGGACCGTTCGAACAGGAAACTAGGATCAGAGTATTATTTTTGCTTTATGGGATAGCAGACCTCTGTGACCAATTCTTCCGGATTCTGCGTCTGTGCCGGACTTACATGATAGATGCAAAAAGAAGGCCCGCTGATCTCATATCCGTTGTCACACAGCCATTTGGCGACAGCTTCATTTACTTCTGTGATTTTTTCGTAGCTGCCCTGATAAGTGGCGGATGCAATTTCAAAAGCATCCACTGTTTTGAATTTCACATGTTCGGTATCTTTATAGGTCCCCTTTACCTGAAGCTGTATTTCTACATCCACCTCTCCGTCACTGAATCCTTCGTCGTGAAACAGGGCAAGGCCGCAGCAGGGCTCTTCTTCCTGGAGATTCATGGCTGCAGTCTCCTTGTATAAGGTATTCCACAAAATATGTTCCTGATGATACGCAGGTATTACCATTCTCACGCTTGCTACATATCTTTTCGGCATTATTTTTTTTGTCACATCATAATTCATCATAAGTTCATCCTTTCCCAGCCTCCTAATGGCTGTATCAAGGAGCTGCAGACGGCGCTTTGCCTCTTCCGCCTGTTCCTGCACTTCCAGCTGCTTTATCTCCAGATATTGCTTCAGCGCCTCTGGATCATGGTAATTCTTCAGCAGCTCTGCGATGGCAGTAAGGCCAAATCCCATATCCTTCAGTGCGGCAATCCGTCCGGCCACAGGAAGCTGTGTCTCGCTGTAATAGCGATAACCGGTAAAAGGGTCCGTACTGGCAGGAATTAAAAGGCCTATCTGATCGTAATGGCGCAGCATCCGTATACTAATCCTTGACAGTTTTGAAAAATCTCCTATTTTCAGCATGTTTCTACCTCCACATATATGTGTTTTTGAGCTCACTGTCAGTATAGAGTATAACACTATGAGAGAGTCAACTGGAAATAACATCAATGTTATCATTCGTTGATAGACATTAAATCAAAAAAGAACTACAATGTAGGAAAAATGAAAGGCATGATAAATATGAAAAATATGATTGGAACCAATCTAAATAGATTAAGAAAACTGCATCAATATACCCAGGAGGAGATTGCGGAAATGCTCTCCGTCTCCAGACAGTCAGTGGCCAAATGGGAATCGGGGGAATCTATGCCTGATATGATAAGCTGTGCAAAACTGGCGGAAATATTCGGAGTCACAATTGATAACCTCGTTCACCATTCGGAAGAAGACTCCGGCCTTGTGATTCCCATGAAAGGAAAATATTTTTTCGGAGCTGTCACAGTGGGGGAGAGAGGCCAAATCGTAATACCCAAAAAAGCCAGAGAAATCTTTCATATCCACCCGGAAGATCAACTCTTAATACTGGGCGATGAAGAGCGGGGACTGGGCATTGTCCATCAGAGAGAGCTGATGAAATTCGTGGGCAGGATGGGGGTTGCGTGCAGCGATATCACAGAGGAGGAAACATAGATGGGAAAAGTAGTATATTTTTGTATTCCAGCTTACGGACATACCAACCCCACCATAGCAGTTGTGCGGGAGCTGGTAAAACGGGGACACGAGGTATGGTATTATTCTTTTGCACCTTTCCGGGAAAAAATTGAGGATACAGGAGCCCATTTTATCCCCTGTGATCATGCTTTGCCCGAGCTGAAGTCCTCCGACGAAAAAAAGATCGGAAAAGATTTTGCTGCCCTTATCGAGATGGTCGCCGACACTACTATAGCTCTGAATGAACAAGTCTGCCGGGAGCTCACCCATATAGCTCCTGACTGTATTGTAACTGATTCCCTGTGTTTCTGGGGAAAATTGTTTGCCAGGAAGCTTGCCGTTCCCTGGGTGTGCTCTACCACAACCTTTGCCTTCAATGAACATACAGCCAAACTGATGAAGGGAACTCTGCCGGAAACCCTGCGCCTGCTGACCGGAATGCCCCGGATCAACCGGAAAATCTCCCAGCTGCGCCGGAATGGATTCCCCATTGAGAATTTTATCTCCATCATACAGAACGACAACCATACAGACACCATTGTCTATACCTCAAAAGAATTCCAGCCCATGGCAGAACTCTTTTCCCAACGGTATGCCTTTGTGGGACCTTCCATTGACCATATCTCCGTCCCTCCCGACAGCAGAACACGACAGCGTGTCTATATCTCCTTAGGTACCGTGAATAACAGGAACCGGCGATTCTATCAAAACTGTATTGAGGCGTTTCGCAAAGAAAATCTGGACATAGTGATGTCTGTGGGCGAAAAAACAGATATCTCCTCTTTTTACCAGGTTCCGGAACACTTCCATATTTTTCGGAGCGTAGATCAGATCCGGGTTCTGCAGAATACCGATGTCTTTATTACCCACTGCGGCATGAACAGCGTAAACGAGAGTCTGTACTACGGAGTCCCTATGGTGCTCTTCCCGCAGCAGGAGGAACAGCGCCTTGTGGCAGCCCAGGCTGCCGCTGCCGGGGCCGGCATTCTTCTGAAACACTCCCGTTCTGAAGATCTGAAAAGCGCTGTCCGGGAAGTGCTTGGCAATGACCGGTTCAAAGTCTGTGCCCAAAAACTGGCAGACAGCTTCTCCCGGGCAGGAGGGGCTGCAAAAGCAGCAGATGCCGTATGCGAAGTGATGAACCGGTCCCGTTAATCCTGTCACCTTATATGTACTGCTTCTCTTCCTCCGGGTCTTTTTCCAGGATAGAAAAAGCAATATTCGTTGCATGATCGGCCACACGCTCCAGGCCGGTCACCAGATCCGTGAAAATAATACCCGCCATGGGAGAACAGGTTCCCTTCGCCATCCGCCTTACATGGTTCTCCTGCAGCTCCCGCTCCATATGATCAATGCTGTCCTCAAGCTCCAGAATATCGGGAAGATTCCTGGGATCCAGATACAAATGATAGCCCTAAAGAACCGGATTTCGATTATCAGGACATCGACCTTGGAGAACAAGACCTCTGGGATCCATCAGAAGAAGGGATCCAGCCGGTAGAACCGTATGAATCCAGTGTGGAAAGCGATACACCGTATGAAGAAAAAGAGGAATGGGATCCAATTGAAGATGTGGATTCGTCCGTAGCATCAGACTCTGACAGCGACCCACGCATCGATATGAAGGCGGATTTTGATAAAGTCTTTGATGGGGACCAGACCACGGATGATGTGTTTGATAAATATGCAGAAGATGTATTTGTGGATGAATCGGTCGATTATGATACGCTTTTACAGGCTGCATCTGATTCTATCAGCGAAAAGCTTTCCCTCGATGCCCCGGACGATGAAAAAGAATACTATCAGCAGGCCTCCGCCGATATTGCATATGAAGTAACAGATTTGGATGGAAAACCGATGGAAAATCTTGACAAAATGTCTTCGATGTTACAGGAAAACGGTATTTCGGAAGAACAGGCAGATGCGTTCCGGGATACAACCAGTGACCGATACGAAGAACCGGAAGTTGATTTCAGCGATGCCGGAGATCCTGCGGATTATGAACCGGATGCTGTGGACGTTTCTGAGACAGATGCGCCAGACCTTACGGAAACTGACCAATTCCTGGATGACCTGGATGCGAGAGCGGACACTGCATCGGATGCTGTCGAAACTGCAGCTTCTGACGGTGTGGATATGCCAGAAGATGTCTTGGCGGAAGTGTTGGCGGAAGATGGTCCTCTGGATGCTGCAGATATCTTGGAGCAGTTGAAAAATACCATGATGGAAAATGGCATTACAGATCCGGATGAGGTCGATCATGGACTGTCAGGAGACAACAATAACATTGGACTCAGCTATGATGATTTTGTTGATTGGTAATGGAGGTGATTTTATGTGGGAGATTGTTATTATGGTGGTTTTTCTTATCATTGGTTTTTTACTTGGCTTTTATCTTTATGTTTCTTCTGGGAATAAGATCCAGACATTTTTACATCGAGAACCCAAACACAAGAAAAAGAATCCACGAAAAAACATGTTGGAAGAGCGGATGAAAAAGCAGAACCAGTCCTGGACAGAATTTAACTGTGGACTGGACGATATGGATGAAGCAGAACACATCCTGTCTTCCAGGAAAAAAGAAGATCAGGCATACTGCTATCCAAAGAGGAAAGAGGGGTGTTAAACCCCTCTTTTCCCTTATTTTGGGGCATTTTCACGATACTATAAGTATAGGGGTAGAAAGGAGTACAAAAAGTGGCAGATGTAAAAGTGACAAAAGACTGTTATATCCCGAAAGAGAATATCAAATTTTATGTTAGTTATAGTGCAAATACAGTGGTCCTTGATGTGAGGAAAAAGAGAAAAGAAGGGCTGGTATACGATTATACACATGGAAAACGCATTGGAACTGTGATCTATCTCCGTACAGGAGAAGTTCTCTTGACATCGTTTTCTCTTGACACTTTGCATCAACGGATGGAAGGAAAGGAGGATGGATAAATGTATCTGCTATCAGTAATTTTTGGAATATTATTTGGCATTGGATGTGCAGTTGTGATTCAAAAAAAGAAAAAGCCAAGGCGATATGGGTTCCCGGCTATCCCGGAAAGAAAAAATTATGCAGACAGTCAATATCTGAATGGGAAAAAAGACCATTCAGCAGAAGAATTTTAGAAAGGAATTTGTTTATGAAAAGAAAAACAATACATTGTATTTCTTCCCTGACAGCTCTCAGCCTGTTATCTGGCACTTGTGCCGTACCTGTTGCAGCAGAGGACTTGCAGGGGAAGATTGCGATCGTGCAGGAAAAAGAGAAACTGGCAGAAAACGACTTAGAACAGATCTATCATTATTCGTATGAATCGCTTGGAAAAAAATTGCCTTATACAAAAGCGGATACTACTTTTTCAGATGGTTTTTCACCATCTTCCGTCATCGTTGCTGATTGGGAAAATTATGAAGGTAATGTCCAGGTAACAGTAACGGATAAAGATGGTAAAGAGACAGTTATCCAGGCGAAAGAAAATGAAGAAGTGGATCTGACTTCTTATGGGAATGTACAGGAAATTGAACTTCAGCCAGATGGAGCAATCGAGGATGATTCTTCCTTCGAGGGGCTTTCTGTTACTGGGAAAGCAGATCCGGTAAAAGATCAGGTGAGCACAACAATTTCTGTTAAGCATTCCGAAGATGGAGAAGAATTTTCAGAGACCACATCCGCTAGTGCCACCACGCAGATGGAAAAGGAAATTTATGAAGCGGGAACACCGGAATTTTCTGCTGAAAAAACAGAACTTGCTTATGGGGAAGAAACTACGATATCCGTAAACGGGATTACCGGAAAAGGAAAAATTCCAGAATCCTATGAGGTCCGTATTCAGATCCCGGAAGGAGTTCATCTGGAGATGGTGACAGCCCCTGCTTTTGACCATGCTTCCTGTAAGCTGTACAACGGAGAAGAAGAAATTCTGGATAGTAATGTATCGGATAAGAACATTACAGAACTTACTTTAAAGATCCAGCCGGATGGTGATTTTTCTCAGAAAGATTCTTTAAAACTTCTGGTAAAAGATACCGAAAACTTCAAAGAAAAAACTTCTGTTTCCATAAAAGGCTCTGCTTCTGTAAAAACTGCAATTGGACAGGCGATAGAAAATTCCATGAAAGATTTCTCATTACAGCTGTCTTGCACCTACGATATTGGTGTTCCATCCATTACGGTATCTTCGGATAGTGTGGAAGGGCACGAAGATGTATATACAACATATGATGGCTTCCAGGGAAAAGGGCAGTCCAGCAGCTATACTATGCAGTTTACCATTCCACAGGAACTGACAGTGGCTATGATCGATGTCCCGGAATTCCAAGATGCAGACGGAAATGTTTTAGATCGTACCATTACGGTCAACGGGATCCATCCAAGTATTATCAACAAAAAGATCTATGTTTATGATAAAGTATCCGATTTTCAGATCACGGTACATAATTATGGAAAAGATTTTAGCCAGACAAAAGCTATGGTGATCCGTTCCACAAACAATGCTTCTACAGATACGACTGCAGCATTTGATGCAAATGTAGCTGTTGGATATGGAAATGGACTTTCGATGAATGCATCCATCCATTCCAATTCGATCCTGTTCAAAAAAGCAGAAGAGATCATTCCTCCGACCCCAGATCCTGATCCAGATCCTAAGCCGACCCCAAAACCAGATCAGCCATCTACAGATTCTAAACCATCAACAGACAAAAAAGAGGATGGAAAGAAGGATGATACCAAGAAAGAGGATGCAAAAAAGGATGCAGACAAAAAACAGGACACAAAACAAGAGACGGAAGTAGTGACTGCTCCTACAACAGATTCAGCTACAAATCTGATCACTGCACCGATCGTCAATCCTTCTACGGCTCCATCAACCAAAAATAAGGGAAAAGTAAAAGGGACAAGCATTGTCAGTGAACTGCGGACAACTGCAGACGATAGCATGGATACCACAGAAATCCAGGATGATTTTTCAACAGAAACAGCTTCCGCTGCGGATAACGGAGTAGAAGCATCCCCCACACCTGCAGAATCCATTAAAAAATCTGGAGCAGAAGAAGCAACCGAACAGGTGAAAAAAACGGTGGATAACAACCGTGGGTTACAGATCTTCCTGATCCTTGCCGGTATCGTAGCTGCCGGTGCAGCCGTGATCGTCCTGGTATTTTCACACGGTCATAAAAAAGAGGAACCGTCGGAAGAGCAGAAAGAAGAGGAGAACAAATAATGGCATTGTATTTTTGCGGTGCGACTTCTGATATCGGAGTCGGGAGAGAGTTGCAAGAAGATTTTGTCCAGTTATGTGAGTTAGATGATAACAATTTATTTTGTGTGATCGCAGATGGTACAGGCTCCATGCCGCAGCGGCCACAGCCTGCAGCCATTGTTGCCATGGATATCGTGGAAAATATCAAAGATACCTTTGAACAGCAAAAAGACCTGTTACTTTCCTATCCTGGATTTTTTATACGGAAAGCCATGCAGGATGCTAACCGGATCCTCGGAGCATTCCAAATGGGAAATGAAGAGTTGTTCTCCGGATATTCAGCCAGTCTGACCTGCTGCCTTTTTATGGAGAATAAAAGGATCACGATCGGACATGCTGGAAATACCCGTTTCTATCTGATGCGGAATGCGCAGCTGAATCTGATCACCCATGATCATACGCAGGCATTTCAGCTGCTTTCCGAGGGGAAGATCGACAAGGAAACGTATTATGTCCACGATGGCCGGCTGAAACTTACCAGTGGACTTGGAAAGATCATTGATCCGAAGATTGAGATCTTTAACGGACAGATGAAGGATACCGATATCGTCCTTATGACAACCGATGGGATCCATTATGCATTACGCCCGGATGCTATGACAGAGATCATTTTGAATTCCCCGCCGGAAGGTACGGAAGCGACAAAGGCTTTGATCAAGGCAGCTAAGGAAATTGTAAAATATCCGGACAACATGTCTGCAATGATCGTGTATATCCCACAGGTCGAAAAGAAATAGCAGGGCAAAATGCCCTGCTATCATTACTCTTTTTTTTGAAAAGATTGTGGGAAATATCTTTCAAATGTCTCAGGGTCTACTTCATTAAGGAGCGATTGGGACATCATATGCATCACGATCAGGAAAGTCAGATAAAAGGACCATTGTCCACATTTTCGTGAGCTGTTCTCGATCGTTTTGAGCATCCGGCTGATCAGTTTTTTGGATGTCCGGACTTCTTCCGGTTTTAACTGCAGCATCTGGTCTTTAATATGTATCAGCATGGTTGTCCTCCATATTTCAGATAGTAACGGTATTTGTAGTAGTGATAAAGAAATTCATCCCTTGCATCCGGGGAAAGAGATTCATGCAACAGATCCAGTGGACACTCATATAGTAACTGGACCGCATCCAACAACCGGACTTTTCTTGCAAAAGCATTGAATTTCCTTTTATCAGCAAAAAATGCGTACAGCTCTTCCATGGAATGGAAACAGGCATAGTGGTTCAGCGCATATTGGATACATACATGAATGTTATATTCTGCGTATCCAAGCAGGAAAAATTCTTTTGGAAATTTGATAAGTTCCCCCTGGAGTACTTTCTCGTAAACCAAAAGGACACGCTGCCTTTTATTAAACGAGATCTGACCCGGATACATGAAGCAGGCGACGTAAAACAGGTCCGTTTCCGGATCCAGTTCCGGTGGAAATTTGATCAATTTAATCAGACGTTTCATGTGCAAGCGTTCTACAATCTTTGGTGTGAGAAATGTTTTGGTCTGCTGCGGTGTCCAGTGCAGGATTCCTTCTGTAATGTACCGCAGGACCTTCCTGAGATCGTTACTGTTTTGGACACGAGGAAGATACGTTTGCGAAAATTCCTTCCGGTTTCCTATCAGGATCTGTTCATATTCTGTCAGAATGCCAATGTAATTCATAGTAGAATTACCTCCTTATTTTTGTTGTTACTTATAGTATCGTGAAAAACCTCAAAAATCAGTTTTTTTTGGACAGGGAGTTTTATATGCGGAAATATTTGAAGTATCTTTTCATCCCCTTGCTTCTGATTGTCGGTATCTTAGCAGCAAGAGGGTTTTATCATTATCAAAAACAGTATACCGGCGAAGAATGGTTCCAAAAACAGGAATCGTATATCAGTAACCTGCGGACCTATGTAGGGGAAATGGACGATGTGTTTGCTTTGTATATTGCAGGAAGCATCCAGGAAGAGGATTTTTTAAACCATATTTCTGTCCTGCAGGGAGAATTGGATATTATCCAAGGGTGTTATAAAAAAGAACAGGCAGACCATCCGGTCCGGACTGGAACTTATACCTATGAAGAAAAATTAGGGTGTGAAGGGGTTAGCGAAACCATGGACAATTTGCAGGAGATTCTTATTATGGCCCAAGGTAACAGCAGTGATATTGATACTTTATCTTACAAATATCTGGCACTGCATCAAAGCATCATTGATTCCATGGTGAAATACACAACCGCACAGGTCATGATGAAAGCAGAATAGGTTTGTTTTGTATTAGATTCTACACACTATAAGAAAAGGAGGATTTATTATGCACAAAAAACGTATGATTTTATTTTTTATGTCAGTATCTATGGGACTGATGCCAATACAGGCATTTGCGGCAGATACAACTGACTCAATCGTATCTGAAGCGACGGAAGACATTTCAGATCTTTCAGAATTTGATGGAACTACTGTTCCAGACAATCTTAACAGTTCTTTTTCTGCAAAATCGGAATACTTGAATTCCATTATGTCTACGGATGCTTTCGAAAAAATGTATTCCACTATCCAGTCCATGGTGACTACTACAGATCAGACCAGTCTGGCTGATTATTACAAAGAAAATTATGAGATCAGCATCCCATCCGGTGATTTCTTTGATGTTTCCGATGTGGATATTACCAGTGGGTATGACAACAGCATTACAAACGCACAGTATCTTGCTTTGGCATATAATTTTACAGAAAATTATAATCAGATGGTGGATGCCAGTGGACAGTCTGGAAACAGTATGCAGATATTTCAGCAGGAGTATGGGGATATTGCAAACAGTCTGAAGCTGGAAACCCCAACCATCCCGAAAGGCTTTGATATGTCCAGTCTGGTATCCTCTGCAGCATCGTCTGTTACTTCCACGTACAAAAGTGCATTAAACAGCAGCGGGGTTTCCGCAGTCAGGGACAGTATCGATACCCAATGGATCTTTGATAAAGCATTATCTGGACCAGATAGCTACTCTTTGAAGTCTTATAAAAAATTGCAGTCTATGAACAGTGCTACTTCTAATGCAAATAATAAGACTCAGATGGAACGTTTTACTGCATCAGCTTCGCTAAATAAAGATAATTACAAAAAACTTAGTGGGGATGTCCTGACAAAATCTCAGAGCGATTTAATGAAAGTAATTGATACGGACAGTTCTTATTTGATGACAACAGATCCGGATAATAAACAGGATATTGCGAATCAGAAAAGAAATGATTCTACAGATGTCAGTGGCAAAGTACGGAGAAAATGGAACTGGATTAAAAATGCGGCAGATACGATATCAGATAAGTGGGCATCTATTACCGGTATAAAGGATTCTAAGATTTACAAGATCAATGAATTTATGCAAGAACAAGAAAAAAAAGAAAAAAACAAATAAAAATAAAAAACACTGGAAATGTGAATGGTAATTCATAATTGGATGTTCGAAATGACGGGAATTATTTTCGAAACGTAGAAGGGAAATAGACGATATGGGAAACACCTATGTAGAAAATCTAATTTCAACCGTGGTCAATTTTTCGGATGCATCGACTTGGGAAGATGCTGTGCTGGAATGGAAAATTGCAGATTGTGAGGAGGACTCAAGTTGCTCTTCAAGATGTATCTGTGGAAAAGAAAACATAAAATATCTTTATCATATTCAAAATAAGTGTAATGGAAGTCAGTTGTTTCCGATAGGCAGTTCCTGCATAGGAAAATTTGAAAGAAAAGATTTAATCGCGGAAACAGAGCTGATTGAAAGCCAGTTCAAATTGTTGCATGCAATCAAAGACAAAAAATACTTATCCTTATCAACAGATTATTTTTCGAGAAAACTATTGAGATGACTCTATGATGAGGGAGCTTTCGATACCGAATACAATCACCACGATGGACAATCTGATTACGAATTTTTCTTAAAAATGTTTAATAAAAGGGACAAGGAATCCATCAGTGCGAATCAGGATAGGAAGATAAAGGCGATTATCCTAAATTCGATCAGGCCATTTATGAAGAAAAAATTTGCTGAATAATGTAATTAGAATAACCAGAGAGGCTGTTGCTTTCGCAGCAGCTTTTTTCTTGTCCGAAAATATCTAAAATCGGGTCAGATTCATCATTCTATATATAGGAAAATTTTTATAGGACGGTGACTAGAATGACAGATCATAAAGCTGATTCTGCTTCAAAAGAAACTCGACATTACTTAGAGGTTCCATTTGTCGAAAAAGATGAAGCAAAAGCACTAGGGGCAAGATGGGACTTGATCCAGAAGAAATGGTATTATACTGGAAGAAGAAGTAAGAAATATGAAAAATGGCTACCGGTACATATTATGCAATCCTCTGAACTCTCAGACGAACAACAGGAAATGATCAAACTTGTGAAAAGTGGGAAAAATGTCCTGGTGGATGCCTGTATCGGCAGTGGGAAAACAACGACTATTCAGGTGCTGTGTAATGAAATTACAGAAAAGAATATTTTGTATCTTACATATAATAAACTTTTAAAAGTAGATGCGAAAAGCAAAATAACGACTAAAAATGTGACCGTAACCAATTACCATGGATTTGCCTCTAAGTGCCTACAAAAAGCGAATATTCCTTCCAGTGTTTCCGAATTGATCTTAACATTTCTAAAAAATAGTGATAAGATCAAACTTCCCATCTACGATGTTTTGATCATTGATGAATATCAGGATATTGATTCGGAAATTTCTGATATGTTAGAATGTATCAAATCCAGCAATCCAGAGATGCAGATCGTGGCCGTTGGCGATATGAAACAAAAAATTTATGATAAAACAACCTTAAACGTGACTGAATTTATTGATCGATTTTTAGATAAATATGTTGCGATCAATTTTACAAAATGCTTCAGGCTGTGCGATGACCTAGCAAAAGATCTGGGAAATGTATGGGAAAAAGAAATCAATGGGAAAAATGATACCTGCAGACTGTATGAAATGAGATCTGATGAAGTAGTTCCCTTTCTAGCACAACAGAAAACTTCGGATATTTTGTGCCTTGGCAGCAGGAATGGCAAAATGGCAAAAGTCTTAAATGAATTGGAAAAAAAACATTCTGATAAATTCAATAAAAGGACTGTTTATGCCAGTATTTCCGATGAAGATTCCGGAGGCACAACAGAACCAAATAAAACAACCGCGATTTTTACGACATACGACGGCAGTAAAGGTTTGGAAAGAAAAATATGCGTCATTTTTGATTACACATATGAATATTGGGATATGAGAAAAAGACAGCCGGATGTCAGATATGAGATCTTACGGAATATTTTTTGTGTCGCAATGAGCAGGGGGAAAGAAAAAATCATTGTTGTTACAGATACAGAGAATAAGAGGTTATCTTATAGCACGATTGCAAAGCCATTCCGAACAAATAAAAAATACAGCAGGCCATTTTCAGTCAGCAAAATGTTCGACTTTAAATATGACGAAGACATCAGGAATTGTTATGATCTGCTACGAAGGAGAAAACTCAAAACATCAGATAACTCTATTGTGGATGTGGAATCGAAGGACTTCATGATTGATTTGTCTCCATGTATTGGAATCTATCAGGAAGTAGATTTCTTTGAGAAGTATGATATCAACAAACAGATTCTGTATACAAAAGCGATCCACTACGACAGGTCGCCACTGTCATTGAAGGAAGATGCAACATTAGACGAAAAAGTACTTTATCTGACTGCGTATGAAACTTACCAGGACAGATATTACCGACAAGTCCGTCCGCCATTCCTGACATCTGAGCAGATCGCAGTAGTGCATAAAAGATTGCGTAGAAAATTCACCGGTAATGAGGATGTGCAGAATGATTTTACAATAAAACTTTTAGACGAGAAGGATAACAAATGCAAGATTATCGGACGAGCCGATGTTGTGAAGGATAAAATTGTATACGAATTAAAATTTGTGGATGAACTAAAATACATTCATTTTCTACAGCTTGCGTGCTGCATGATTGGTCTGGGTCTGGAAAAGGGCGTTCTCTGGAATGTGAAAAATAATGAACGCTATGTTGTATCCATTCCGGACAAAGAAAAATTCATGCGGTATGTTGTACTGGCAGTCACAAAGGGTGCTGTGAAGGATTCCCATATAAGCGAAATTACATCCTATTTTGAAGAGGACTGTTGCTGATGCATCAGTCCTTTTTTGTCCGAAAAAGTCCAAAATTAAAGGAAATTTACCATACTATGATATAGGAGGTGATTTTTTATGTGTGATACAGAAGTAGAGTGCGACTATGAAACATATGACCGCCTGGTGGACTGTTTTTCTAAGATGGAATACCAGGCGGGAGAGTATGTCCCGGATGAAGCCGACATGGATCGTTACGTTGAACATGGAGATGGAAGTTATATGGATTTCTTGATCTGGATTATGGAAACTGGCGTGGAAACAGAAGAAAACCGGTTTATGCGGAGACGGATCAATGCATATCTGCGGGAACATTTAACTTTGACAGACGAGAAACCGGCATGGCTGAAAAGGAGGATGGCAGCAAGGGCTGCCAAAAAGAAAAGATGATCGTTATTTATGCAGAAAAGCCTGATATGGGAACAAAGATAGCGGCAGCACTCGATGGGATTTCTTTAGGTTCAAGAAAAGTTTCTTTTTCAGAAATCGAAAAGTGTGAAAAACAGATCAAAGCACAACGGGCAAAAGACGGGTGTTTTATGATTCGGTACGACCATCAGGAAACCTGTGTAATCTGGGGTTACGGGCATATGTGTGAGTTGAAACAGGCGAAAGACATTAACCCTGCATATGCAAAATGGTCCAATATCCCCCTTCCTTATATTCCGGAACAGTATGAGCTGAAATTAGTGGAAGGCGCGAACCAACAATACCGAAAGATCCGCGAAATGTTCCGAAAGGCAGATAAAGTGATCTGTGCAACTGATAATGACCGTGAAGGGGATCTTATTATGGATTACCTATGTACTTATATGGGATACCATGGAAAATATTGGAGGGCGATCTATTATGAGCAGTCAAAGGAGTCTTTCCAGAAAGCTTTTTCCCTAGAAAATCTGGTTTCCTATCAGAAACGAAAACCGGTGATCGATGCCGGACGTGCCAGAAGCGCAGGTGATTACCTTGTTGGTTTAGGATTGACTGTCGCTATGACCTTAAAATATCCAGGAAATAAGGTATTATCTGTTGGGCGCGTGCAGACAGCTGTTTTGGAAATGATCGTTGAACGGGAACGAGCCATTCGCGATTTTAAACCGGAACGTTTTTATTCGGTAAAAGGAAAATTTGTGACGGACGAAAAGGAAGTGTACGAAGGTTCCTATCAGACGAAACAGATCTTTAAACGGGAAAAGGTGCGTGAACTGCTCCAAAAATTAAGGAAAGCACCCTATAGTACCGTTACTGAGATGCAAAAGAAAAAAGCGAAAAAAACGAAACCGTATCTATATAACCTGCAGACCTTGCAGATGGACTGCAATAAAAAGTTCGGGCTGAGTCTTTCCGATACGTTAAAGATTGCCCAGAAACTTTATGAAGATGGGTATACGACTTATCCGCGTACCGATTCCATGTATCTGCCTAATGACATGGTACCGGAGATGGAAGAAGTATTGCTCCGGTTAGTGTCTACAGATGCCTACAAAAAATATGCACCTAACCAGTCTGTACAAGCTGCTATGGATATTTCCAGACATTATTTTGACAGTACAAAGGTGGAAAGCCATTATGCGATCGTTCCTACGAAAAAAACTGCAAAACTGCATGGTACGGAACAAAAAGTTTATGACCTGATCGCACGTTCTGTTCTGTGTATGCTGTATCCAGACGCTGTGATTTCCAAAACAACGATCCGGACTGCGTGCGATGGGGAAATCTTTTTAACAAACGGAACATCCATCGTAGAACCGGGATTTTATACCGTCCTCGGCCTTCCAAAAGAAACCTTTCTTCCGTCATTGACTGAAGGAGAAAGGGTCGATGGAACGTTTTCGGCAGATGAAAAATGGACGGAACCACCAAAACGCTACACGGATGCAACGCTTTTGTCAGCTATGATCAATTGCGGGAAGACCTTGGAGGACGAAGACCTCCGGAACCTTATGGCTGGAAAGGCTGGGGAACAGCCGAAAGGGCTTGGCAGACCATCTTCCCAGGCTTCTATTGTAAAAACGTTGGAAACCCGTGGGTATACGGAAAAACAGGGAAAATCCATTCAACCGACTGAAAAAGGAATGCTGATGATGGATTGCTTCCCGGTAGAAGAATTAAAATCAGCAGTTATGACAGCACAGTGGGAAAAACGGCTGGATGATATCGAACATGGTCTGGATTCCTATACCGCATTCATGAGCGACATGGAAGATGCAGTTAGGACATGGACCAGAGAGATTCTTGATGCTCCAGTCAAAGAAGAATTTATTAGGAGGACGATTATGAAAACAGATTATAAATGCCCGGAATGCGGCAAGCCGATCGACAAATATCCATGGGGATATGGTTGCTCCGGCCATAAAGAGAAAAGCTGTGACTTTCACATCCGGTCAGAGATCGCCGGCGTAGAGATTCCGGAAAAAGAATGGGATACATTCTTTACAAATGGAAAAACCGGGATGATCAAGGGATTCAAAAAGAAAGATGGTGGAACCTTCAGTGCGATGCTAAAGTATGATCCAGATTCTAAACAGGTAGTATTTGCTTTTGAAAGCGAATCCGATCTGAAGTGCCCAACTTGCGGAAGATCCTTACTGGAATCTACCAGGACTTATACTTGCCCGGGAACAAAAGACAATAGCTGCGCGTTTGTCCTTTGGAAGCGTGTTTATGACAAGATCCTTCCACAGTCCGTGGTTAAGAAGCTTTTGAAAGATGGGATCAGTGATCCTGTGTCTGGATTAAAGGGAAGGGACGGAAGTTCTTTTACAGCACCGTTAAAACTGGATAAGGAAACCGGCCGGGTAACGATTTACCATGTGGAAAAGGAGTGCAGTTATGTATGCCCGATCTGCGAAAGTCCCATGAAAGAATATTCCTGGGGATATGGATGTACCGATACAGACCTTTGTGGTTTCCGTGTGGGAAAAAAGATCTGTGCCCATGACCTTACGGAAGAAGAGTTACAGGATCTGTTCGAAAAAGGAGAAACAGATGTATTGAAATTCTATTCCGGAAATAAGCAGAAGGACTTTTATGCACGCCTTGTAGTTGACAGGGAAGAACGAAAAGTCAAGTTTGAATACGATGAATGGTAAAACCAGGGCCGTCCTTTTGGACGGCTTTTGTTTTCTTCCTTTTTCATAATTCTATAGGTATCAGACAAATATTTTATGAAAGGAGGATCTAATAAGGGTCTGAAAAACAATTTGCAAAGAGAGGATTTTAATATGAAAAACATAAGTTTGAAAACAATCGTATCACGGATAATTGGAATGTACTTTATCTTTTTTGCAGGTTCTGAAGCCGAATTTACAACATGTTCTGATTGGTGGTTATTATTTCTAATGACCATCGGATTCGGTTTTCTATATGTATCTACAAAATTCGAAAAAGGAGAAGATTTTTATGAGGAATGAATTCTTGAAAAACGGATACTACTACAATTTCTTCGGGGATCTGATGCAGTTGATGCATCAGATCCTTGGAAAACAGGACAATGAAGCGTTGGACGCTTTATACCATATGACAGGAGGGTTTTATCATAAATACCCACAGCCTTACACATCTGCCGTCTTACTGGCGATCGACCATGAACTGGTCCGCCGTCCTTATCTTTCCCATTTAACAGAAGCACAATATAAAGAATTCCTGAAAGAATATTATATCATGCTGAAAGATGTTCTCGGATTAAAAGCAGAACAGCTATCCAGTGATGATCTTTGTGCATATGCGCTCGATCAGATGGATGCCCTCCAGAAAAAGTATCAGAAATATTCCGGCACCAGTGAACACTGGAAGTTTGGACATGATCTTTTACTGGCAGCTGTGGAAGAGGTTGACCGGTTTGTCGTAAGACCACAGGAAAATATAGCGTAATATTGTAGGAGAGAAACATTTATGGTCAACTACTCCTGACTAAAGTCAGGAGCTTAAAAAGGGGTAGTTGAGCAGAGCGGTGACACATCGATCGCCTGCAGGTGACTCCAAGCCTGCAGCTCCGGCATAGGTGTGCCTACGCTATGGAAACCCAACAGGGACTCCTTTCCCAAACGGCTGATGCCGTGAGGGAAAGGGGAAACTGGCTTACAGCAAAAAAGGAGAAACGATGAGATATGTATATGTATTAGACCAGGAAGGAAGACCGTTGATGCCGACCTCCCGCTTCAGGAAGGTGCGCCGGATGTTAAAAGCCGGTCAGGCAAGAGCGGTCTCCACTCTTCCGTTTACGATCCAGTTGACGTACCGACCAAAGACACAAGAGCGGCAGGCAGTCGTTGCTGGTATAGATCCCGGGAGGACGAACATCGGCCTTGCGGCAGTACGGGAAGATGGTACCTGTCTATATCAGGCACACGGTACGCCCCGGAACAAAGAGATCGTTAATCTGATGAGCGACCGCCTTGCCAGCCGGAGGGCATCCAGACGCGGAGAACGTCTTGCCCGGAAAAGACTGGCCAAACGGCTTCACACGACGGCGCATGACTATGTGCAAGGCGATGGAAGATATGCGGAAAGAAGAACGGATGGAGACAAGTATCGAAACCGCAAAAAGAATGCTCAACGATGGGCTGTTGTCCTGCGAGAAAATAGCAGAATATACAGGACTATCACTTGATGAAGTTGTGGCGTTAAAAGAAAATTAAATTCATCAGATTGACCGGGATATATTCCCGGTCTTTCTTTTTTTTGAAAAATAACATCTTCCTGTATGTGACTGGACGGTGTGAATTTTTATTATTTTCAGTATACCGACCATGATTTTTCCGACTTTTTTTGACATCCACCGGGTTTTTTGAAAAAGTCCGCTTATTAAGGAAGGTTATGGGCTGCTTTTGAAAATAAGTACTTTTTTCCAGAAATAACCCACAAAAATAGACGAAATAACCCATTCAGTTATGTTTTTCCTACCGTGCAAAAGTCAGGAGCTACCAATTTCCTACCAAAATGCTCTTTCCATAATTTTTCTTAAAAATAAGCCCTGGACTGGACATATTGTTTTCAGTATACCGACCGTAATAGTCCTAAATAGAATATCGGTATAGTGACCGTAATAAAGCAAAAATAATAGTATCAGTATACCGACCACAATAAAGAAAGGTTGCGGAAACTTTTTAAAATGATATAATACGAAAAGGAAGAAATCTGACCGGGAAAAATCTCTGTCCGAAAAAATCCAAAATAATTTTAAATTATACATACTCTAAGTAACAGGAAAGAAATCCTGAAAAATAGAGAGGAGAATTCATATATGAAGAATGTAGAGAGAGCAGCGCTTTTGGCAGCGACAGGAGTATTAGCCGTAGGGATGGCTGGATGCGGAGACAAAAAAGCCCCGACCAAAACAGACCGGGAACCAACCCAGGAGACCAAGACGGAAGACCAGGAATCCGAAGAAGTATCCTGGACAGAAGCAGATGTAGCAGTGGCAGTGGCCGGAATGGATAATGTGACTGTAGTCCAGGGTGCAAAAGATCCCAATCTGCTTCACGGTATTACATACGATGGAGACATTGTAGCAAATATCGAAGCCCAGTCCGATATGGACCTGGATACACCAGGGACCTATAAAGTAACCTATCAGATAACAGTGAATGCAGAAAAGCTTGCAGAGTACCTGACTGTAGATGATGCATCCACAGAGTCTGTAGTGGAAGAACAGGAAGACCTGGATCCGGAACCGGAAAAGGAAGCAACAAAGGATGATACAGATATCGATAGCGCATATACCGTGGACGACCATCCAACAATTGAGGTTGAAAAAGAAGTCACCGTGGTCGGTAAAGATACTGCTACGGACATGGCAGACCAGGATCGGATCGTGATCAGTGATGGAAACACAACGGTTGCAAAATCGGACGGAAGTACCGTAGAGGAAGAAGTCAAAGTTCCGGAAAGTACAGATAAGAAAGGGACAGTGGCGATTGACGCGGTAACAAAGGAAGAAGTATCTGGTGAGATACCAGAAGAAGCAGCGCCGGAAGAGACAACGAAAGCCGAAGAGGAAGACTTGTCCGAAACAGAATCTAAGTCTGATACAAAATCCGATAAGAAATCCGAAACGAAAAAGACTTCCAAAACAGACAAAAAAGAATTTGCTACGAAAACAGACAAAAAAGATACGGTAAAATCTGAAAACAAGGAAACCACAAAATCCGAAACCAAGAAAAAACCTGGGTCATCCGGGACAGTGACAACACCTGCTGCCACAGTAAAACCAACGGAAGCCACAAAACAGGAAGCTGCCCATACACATAAATGGGTGCAGCAGTATAAAACAGAAACCATCCCGGCAAAGACCCATACAGTCCATCATGATGCGGAATATAAAACAGTACACCATGATGCGGTGACGCATGAGGAGCCAATCTATGAAGGACATTATGTTTGCACTGTATGTGGATTAGATATGGGGCGTAACGAATCTGCTCTCGATGCACATGGAGCTGAAACCGGTCATGGTTATTCAGTAGAACAAGTACAGGTCGGAACAAGGACGGTAACGGACCAGGCAGCATATGATGAAAAAGTTTTAGTAAAAGATGCGTATGACGAGACGGTCGTCGATACTCCGGAATCGACTAAACAGGTCCCGAATGGATATAAATGCAGTGAGTGCGGAGCAACAAAATAGGAAAGAACTGGCGAAAGCCGGTTCTTTTTTTTCTGTCCGAAAAAATCCAAAATAAATTTTTTTTTACATACTATGGGTGGAAATAAAAATTGAAGATTTTAGAAAGAAAATGAGTAAGTATGTGTTATTTAATTGCAAAAAGATTTGATGAGCTAGGATGCTTTGCCGTTCAGGCAGAAGGTGGAAAGCCTTTAGCGCAATTAGTATCATATCTCGGATTAAAATTATTAGACAAAGGCGTGCAGATTTTAACTGTATCCGATCCAAAAGCATACGGAGAATATAAACCATATACTTTTCTGTCATCGCAGGAAGAATTTATACAGAAAGCTATGAAGATGTAATATCGAGGAAAGACCTGGATAGTCCGGGTCTTTCCTTTTTTTGTATGAAAATATGAGATTCTTACTTTTTGCACCAAAAATGTGACCTGTTTCTCCATACTATAGATAGGAAGAAAATTCCTAAGATTTCCATAAGAATTCCGGACCCGTCACCCGGTATGGAAAAATTTAAAAGAAGGAGAGAACGCGATGAAAGTAAAAGAGATGATGCGTAAAGCAACTGCCTTTGTGCTACTGACGAGTATGAGTGTGGGATCGCTTGCAACAAATACTGTATTCGCTTCTGAAAATGGAGTACAGGTTGCTGTTGAAGAGCCAACAAAGCAGGGAATCTTAGCTGTAAAAGTAAACAGCGTTGGCGGAACTGTAGAAATCAATACAGATGGAACCAATGATACCCAGATTATTCGAAAAGAAGCAGACAAAACAACAATGACAGATGCTCAGGGAAACGTTACAGATGTAACGCTAACAGAAGAAGGTTATGCACTCGTACTGGAAGCTGACGAAGGAACCGTAGTACATACAAAAGTAACTGGCGATTCTGGATATGATATTGCCACATATCGAATTACAACAGATGCAGGAGCTGAGGACGTAAATGTGACTGAATCTGTTACAAAAAAGGATGTAACAATAGGAGGAACAACTGTAGTAGAAGTAGGTTTTTCTACCCAAAAGAATCAGCATGAATCACAAAATGTAGATTCTTCCAAACAGGAAAAAACAACTTCAATGGTAGGAAGTACAGGTGAAAATGATGATATTACCTTATCGGAACTTCTTGATGAGGGAGAAATTCCTGCTGGATCCTATGTTTACAAACGTGCATCCGGTTCTAGCGATAATGGCATTTCTACCTATTCAGTCGCTACAGATAATTTCACAGTAGCATATACAAATATATTAGTGTCCTATGTTAGAAGTGATGTGAAGCTGAGATGCAGAATTAAATATTTGGAACAGGATGGTACAGAAGATCTGGACCATAAATGGAGAAATGTATATTGTCTGGATTGGACTAAAAAATCACCAAGTGGACAGATTAATTATGCCAAAACAGCAGTAAGTAAAGAAATCACATATTGCCTAATGTATGGTGCTCAATACTGGAGTCAGGAAAGCATTTGGCCAAAATATCGAAGCGGTTTAGGATGGGAAGCTGATTTCTATGTAACTCAGATGGCTATCCATATCTTAAATGGAGAATTTAGTCTTAATTGGTTTAAAAGCATTTGCACCAACTCCAAAGTATATACGGCGGTATCAAATCTCGTAGCAGCTGCAAGAGATGAAGGAAACTATGCTGGCTTTACTGGTGTTTTATATACGGGTAATACTTATTCGTTATCAAAAACTCATTTAACAAACTGGACAGCTCAAACCTATAAAGGAGTAGAAGGATACGCAACAGAATGGGTATCACAATCCTATAGTAACCCAGATTATGGTTCTAAAAATGAATACATCCAGTGGGTAGAAGATAGTCTGACTGGCGCTCCGGAAGGAACTACTGTTGTATGGGAAGATTCCAGCTGCGATTCAAGGTTTCGAATCTGGATGCCAGCAGCAGCGTATAAGCAAGCACAGCAAACAGGATTAAATCTGACTGCAACAATTCATTTACGTCTGCCAGATGGATTAGGTGGATGGTGGTATACATCTGCAAAAGGATCAGGGTATCAGCCAGTTACATTTTTTGAAGCGAATAGCTATAATGATGCAAAAGCAGTTGTAACAGCAAGTATTCAGCAGGTGATCAAAAAAGGAAAACTGAAGATTCATAAAACATCCTCTAACCAGGATATCACGAATGGAAATCCATGCTATTCTTTGGCAGGCGCTGTGTACGGTGTATACAAAGATGGAAAAGAAGTTGCCAGACTGAATATCGGTGCTGATGGAAATTCTCAGGATGTGGAGTTGGATACTGGTACATACCAGGTAAAAGAAATCTCCGCTCCAACAGATGGAAGCTATGCAGTAGATACGAAAACATATACAGTAACAGTTGGTGCAGCCAATGTAGCACTGTGTGAAGTATCGGATGTCCCTCTGAATGACCCGGCTTTCTTAAACATCACTAAGATCGATGAAGAGGGAAATAAGACTACTGGAACAAGTCTTGAAGGAACACAGTTTACAGTAAAATATTATGCAGGGTATTATGGCTCTACAAAAGAACTTCCCAAAAATGCTACAAGAACATGGGTTCTTCAAACAAAAAAAGTAGGAAATTCTTATATTACAAGACTTGGAAATGATTACAAGGTGTCTGGAGATAATTTCTATACTTCTGACGGTCTTGTGTGTCTTCCATTAGGAACCATTACGATCCAGGAAACAAAGGCTGCTGACGGATATAATCTGGACAACAAGCTCCTAAATAATAATGTTTCTTCAACAGACGGTATCTTCCTTGCGAAGATCCAGAAGAAAGGGGATGCAGTATCCTTGTATTATGGCGACACCAAGATCAATGAGGATGGCTTTGCCGCCCAGGATACGATCATCCGTACCGACCTGAATTTCACCAAGATTGATGATAATGGAAAGCCGATGGCAAATATCCCGTTCCTTATCAAAAATAAGGCAACTGGGGAGACCCATGTCATTGTTTCTGATGAAAACGGTGTGGTAAACACTGCAGCTGTTGCACATAGTAAAAATACCAATGGACTGGATCAGTATAGCAATGGAAAGAAGTTCACAGACGAATCCAAACTGACAGAAACCGCAGGTATCTGGTTTGGCGATGGAAAGGTCAATGATAGCCGTGGGGCACTGATGTATGGCGATTACTATGTAAGAGAACTTGCATGTAAAGCCAATAAGGGTAAGGACCTGATCGAAACGGAATTTTCCGTAAAGGAAAATGGCGTGTCCGTCAATCTGAATCCACAGGTCAACCACGATATTACGATCAAGACAACCGCAACTGACCAGGAGACCGGAACACATACTTCTTCTTATAAGAAAGAGACAACAATTGTCGATAGCGTTTCTTATAGCGGATTAAAACCGGGACGTACTTATGTAATGAAAGGCCAGATGGTCCGGAAAGATACAAAAGAAGTCCTTGCTACCGCAGAAAAAGAGTTTAAACCGGAAAAAGCAAGCGGATCTGTAGAACTTATCTTCACTTTTGACAGCACAAAGCTGCAGGGACAAAAAACAGTCGCATTTGAAACCATTTACTGGGATGAGATTGAACTGCAGTCCCATGCAGACCTGGAAGACGAAGATCAGACCATTTCTTATCCAACCATTAAAACACAGGCAACAGATGCTGCCAGTGGAACACAGATGGGTGTAAGATCTAAAAAAGATACGATCAAAGATATCGTTTCTTATACTGGATTTTCCAAAGGGGAAACTTATGTAGTCAAAGGAAAACTGATAGACCAGAATTCCGGCAAAGCCATCCTGAATGATGGAAAAGAGATCACCAGCGAAGTAAAATTCACGGCAAAAAAAGCAGATGATTCTGTAGAAACATCCTTTACCTGGGATTCTACTGGTTATAAGGGAACTGCAGTTGTATATCAGAGTGTTTACCTTTTGAAAAACGGAAAAGAACATCCGTTGATCGAAGCAACCGATATCTCTGATGAAAAAGAATCTGTGTATTATCCATCAATCAGTACCAGTGCGAAAGACGGAAAAATAGGGGATCATGTAGGAACTGTAGGCAAGACTACAATTGTGGATACTGTTTCTTATACCAACCTGAAGATTGGACAGGAATATACGGTTTCTGGAAAATTGATGGACAAGGATACGAAAGAAGTATTCCTGGCAAATGGAAAAGAAGTAACTGCAAGTGTAACATTCAAAGCTGAAAAGAAAAACGGAACGGTAGATCTTGTATATACTCTGGATGCTTCCGCTCTGGAAGGCAAAACATTAGTAGTATTTGAGGATCTGCTCCATAAGAAACTGAATGTCGCAAGCCATCATGATATTTCCGATGAAGAACAGAGTGTATATTATCCGAAGATCCGCACTACAGCAACAGATACCAATACCAAAGATCATGTAGGTGTTTCCACTGAGAATGGTACAATCGTAGACACTGTTGCTTATGAGAACCTGGTACCTGGAAAGAACTATACACTGAAAGGTACTTTAATGGATAAGGAAACGAAAGAAGCAATCCAGCAGGACGGTAAAGCAGTTACTGCAGAGACTTCCTTTACTCCGTCCAAAGCAAGCGGAACCGTAGACATTACCTTTACTCTGGATACTTCCGTACTGGAAGGAAAGACAATCGTAGCTTTCGAAAAACTGCTCCATAATAAGGTGGAAGCGACAAGCCACGAAGATATCTCCGATGAAGGACAGAGTGTCAAAATCCCGCAGATCCATACCACAGCAACTGACAGCCAGACAAAAGATAAGGAAGGCGTGATCAGTGAGGAAACAAAACTGACCGATGTAGTTTCTTATAAAAACCTGCTGCCTGGTAAAGAATATACCATCAAAGGAACTGTAATGGTAAAAACCGAAGATTCTGTAACCGCAGCACTGGATAAGGATGGCAACGCAGTAGAAAGTGAACTGACCTTTACCGCTGAAAAAGAGGATGGGGATGTTTCCCTGGATTTTGTCCTGGATGCTACCAAACTTACCGGAAAAGATGTTGTTGTATTCGAAGACCTGTATTATAAAAATGCAAAACTGACATCCCATGCAGACAAGGACGATGAAGGACAGACCGTCCATTATCCTGAGATCCATACGACCAATATCGATCAGAATAGCGGAGATCATCAGGGAACTGTTTCTAAGGAGACCACTCTTGTGGACACCGTAGCATACAAAAATCTGATCCCTGGACATGAGTATACCGTAACAGGTACTTTAATGAAAAAGGTCCCGGTAGAGAAGACAGAGGATTCCGATAAGAAGGAAGACAAATCAGAAAATGCGGATAAAGCAGATTCTGAAAAAGAAGATTCCAACAAAGAAGAATCCGGTAAGACGGATCCTGGTACAGAGGATGTGAAAGAAAAAATCTCCTACAAGGAAGAACCAGTCCTGATCGATGGAAAGCCGGTAACTGCATTCACGACCTTTACAGCCGAAAAAGCGGATGGAACGGTAGATGTAGTCTTCACCTTTGATGCGAACAGCATTGCCGGAGAAACGGTTGTTGCATTCGAAAGTCTTTCCTATAAGGATGTAGAACTGACAACCCACACAGACATCAATGATGAGTCCCAGACCGTATACCTGCCAGAGATCCATACCTCTACAGTTGACGCAGAAACAGGTATCAAAAATACTTACCGTGATGGTCATATGACTATTGTGGATACCGTTACATACAAAAACCTGATCCCGGGTAACACCTACACACTGAAAGGTGTTCTGCAGGAGAAGATCACCAAAGAGGATGGAACGGTAGAGGCAAAAGCGGTTACTGCAAAGCTTGTAGAAGCGGATGTAAAAGCAGAGGGTAATGATAATCTGGAGATCGTCCCGAATGATTCCTTATCATCCGAAGACGGATCCGTGATCGGACAGACTACCTTTATTCCAAAAACTGCAGATGGAACCGTGGATGTGGTATTCTCTTTCGATGGCAGTGAACTGACGGATAAAGAACATACCTATGTTGCTTTTGAAGAACTGTACTACCAGAAAGAGGACAAAGAAGTATTAGTCCGCACCCACAAAGACATCAACGATGTGGAACAGACACTGACGGTACCGCACATCCAGACAGAACTGCTGGATAAAGAAAGCGGAAGCCACAATGTACTGGCAGACGAAACTGTTACTCTGGAAGATACTGTGGAATATCAGGGACTGATCCCAGGAAAGAAATACACCATGACCGGTGTACTGATGGATCAGGAGACCGGGGAATCCATGAAAGTAAATGGTAAAGAGGTGACTGCCCAGACCGAGTTTACTCCGGAGAAAGCAGACGGCACCGTTGTAGTAACCTTTACTTTTGATGGAACCGGGCTGGAAGGAAAGAAGATCGTAGCGTTTGAATCCTGCCTGTATGAGAATAAGAAAGTTGCTGTACATACAGACATCGAGGATGAAAAGCAGACGGTCTACGTACCGGAAATCCATACCACTGCAACCGATAAAGCAGATAGGGATAAGAAACTGACCTCCAAGGGAAGCTTATCTGTTGTCGATACCATCACATACAAAAACCTGATTCCAGGAAAAGAATATGTGGTAACTGGTGTCCTGATGGACAAAGCAACAAAGGAATCCCTGAAAGTCGGTGGAAAAGAAGTAACGGCTACCAAGACATTTACACCGGATAAAGCGAACGGGACCGTGGATGTGACATTCACTTTTAACGGTAATGGTCTTGGAGATAAGACCTTAGTTGCCTTTGAATCCATTTCCATCAACAATGTCCCAGTGGCAGAACACAAGGATATTGATGATACGAATCAGACTGTAACATTAGTAACACCTCCGACACCGGCCAAGACCGTGCAGAAAGTCCAGACAGGTGACAGCAATGCACTGTTATTTGCGCTGGCAGCTGCAGGTATCTGCGGAATCGCAGGGGTATTTGTTCTTGGAAGAAAGAAAAAACGCTCATAATTGAGTAAAGGAAATGGACCTGGAATATCCGGGTCCTTTCTTTTTGAAAAGGAGAAATATGGATTTTTTGTATGATGTTACAGGGAAGATCGAAGAGTGGAATTTTTTCCTGTGTATTCCATTTTTGGGAGTGGTATTTCTGTTTTCCAGTCTCGGAAATCTTCATATTGGGATTGTGTCTATTATCATCGGGATTTTTTTTACTATTTTTGGAATGATCGAGACAAACCATCTGTTTACAGGTTTTTTCGGAACACAATGGATATGTATGGGAGGGCAGTCAATTATATATCGAAATCGCGGGATCCATACCCCACGGGAAGCATGGAAAGATATGGTAGAAACTGCAAAAGGAATCAAGATGCCTGGATGGATACAGGAACATCTGTTTCTGTTGACAATCCTTTTGGGGATCTGTAGTATTTTTCTTATCTTATATGGTTGGAAAAGGGTTGGAAAAATGTTGATAATTTTGTATGTGCCTGTATCTTGCTTTGTTGGGTTGGTTGTATATTTTGCTTTTCAGAATAATAAGTATGGGTTCTTTTGGGGATTTCTTCTTACAATGATTTTTTTTGTTTTTCAGGCGAGAACGTCTTATATTAACAGTCATCCTTATCGGAAAGGATGCAGGATCTTAACGTTGATCAAGATTCCATTTTGTTCCATTCGATATATCAATGGGCGTGATATCTTTTGTTGTAGATATAGGAATGCGAAATGGAAAGAACAGACATTAGAAAACAAGAAAATGCGGGTCAGGAAAGAAATGAAAGGGTTTGCCGGTTGTCTGGATCCAGGAAAATACCTGATTGAAACACATGAAGCTATAATTCATGTGATCGAAAACAACCTTTCTCCAGATGTCCGGATCTCGTCCAGCCGGAAATACCGTGCTATCTTCCAAAAGAAGGGAGATTCTGAATTTGAACATTTGTACGGAAAAAATAATACTGAAGTAAGTAAAAAAGGTACTGTGTATGTCTGGTATTTCGTCCTGGAAAATACCCAAAAACAAGATTGGTAAGACAGCAGGAGACAAAATTTTACAAAAAATGTAAGGATGTTTCCGCGGAATTTTGTGCAATATTATTTTGGAAAATCCGAACCAATTTTGGAAATTTTCGGCATACTATATATGAAACGAAAAGTTGCTCAGATCGTTTCATCCCTCTTTTTTATCATTTTATTGTTTCACCGCAAAAAGGACACGGGATAAGCTCCGTGTCCTTTTTGTGTGCTTAAAAAGCATCAAAATTTCGAATATACAGTTTTGCTGGACGATGTAACACCTCTTTTTCCATGGCATCCGTTTCGGTAACATATTTTTCTATATTTCGTCTGAAATTTGGTACACGTTTTTCCAGATTGTAGACTGCTTTATAAGCGGCTTCTAATTCGCCGAGAGTGAATGTTTCTGGCATGAATTCGAAGACCAGAGAAATATTGTCCTTAATATTTTTACGCAGAGTGATTAGCACTTCTGTAATAATATGACCATGATCAAATCCCAAATCGGAATCTATAATCTTCCATTCGTATCTGAAATGTCCATGTTCCATAATTTTTTTACAATGTGTTGTAGCTGTCAGATGTTCAGACTTATCTTCAGCATCAAGATGAAGGACATATTCTGTAGTTGCAGAAATCTGGTGTTCGCGTTCCTGTTTCTCTTTGCTTTTCGATGTAATGGTAATGTTAAACCATTTAGCGTCCCACGCATCCGTATCCGCTCTTAACTGGCAATCCTTTTTGTTAATAGCACCGAGATAAGTATTAGATACAATCCATCCCCTCGGATCTCGTTCATGATCAGAAAATGTTCCAAATTCAGTCAGATAAGCATTGCGTACATTAGTTTCCTCATACAATTCACGGATTGCAGTTTGTTTTAATGTTTCACTTGGCTTACAAAATCCACCTGGTAGAGACCATTTTCCCATAAAAGGATGGCTGGCTCTTTTTATAAGTAAGATTTGTAAAGGTACAATGCTGACTTTACGGTTGCTGTCAGCCTTTCCGAGTGCAAATAAAACAATATCTGCAGCAATAGAAGCTTGTATGAAGTCTTTTATGTTATAGGTTTGTAAAAATTCTTTTTCTGTAATTTCCGACATAAATGGTTATCCTTTCTAATGGATTTACTATATTCATTATATGCTTTTTATCGAATTGATACAATGCAAAAATTTTGATAAAAAGGTGCAGATGTTAAGCCACGCTGCACCAATAACTGAACTTGTCCATTTCTCTCATCTTGAACAAATTCTTTTTGTGAAGTTCATCAATTTTTGCTTTAATAGCAACAGGAGGAATGATGTTCTCACGAAGATATGCATCAAGGACTGCGTATCTAACTGATCTGCACACCAATAGGTGGCAGGTTTCCGGACAAAAGGACGTCACTT
>OLQH01000727.1_pt1 | contig 32727 bp, 37 predicted proteins | sample 1672671 | NCBI WGS metagenome assembly OLQH01 (sample SAMEA3136712, study PRJEB25190) | human gut metagenome
GAAGAGGCGGACGCAGAAGAAAAAAAGTTTGTGTATTCTGCGGTAAAGAAAACAATGAGATCGATTACAAGGATGTAGCAAAACTCAGAAAATATGTTTCTGAGAGAGGTAAAATCCTTCCGAGAAGAATTACAGGAAACTGTGCAAAACATCAGAGAGCTCTGACAGTTGCTATTAAGAGAGCACGTCATCTTTCCCTGATGCCATACGTTCAGGACTAATTGAACCTGATACCGCTGCCGATCAAATGGCAGCGGTTTTTTTATCTCATTATTTATATGGAAAAAATCCCTGAAATCTGTTATAATATGTTTTGTTGAGTGAAAGGAAACATGTAAATTTTTCAAAAAAGAATGGTAATGAAGATTATGGATGGTAAATTCAAATTAAAAGGTCATCTGAAACATCTGACAAGATGGCCCCTGTATCTGACCGCTCTTCTGATTATCCTGAACATAGTGGTTTATGCGATAGATATAAAAGCCGGAGTGGTTGTTACACTGGGAGCGCTGATCTATCTGGCCTGCGCTGTAGGTATTTTCTGTTACCACAGACCTCAGATGTTTAACGATCTTGTGGCCTTTGCAAGTCAGTATGAATTCCTTGAAAAGAGAGTTCTGGAAGAGCTTGCTCTGCCATATGCGATCATGGATATGCAGGGGAGAATGATCTGGTGCAACAAGGTATTTGCGCAGCTTACAGGAAAAGATCAGTTCTACAGAAAAAATATTAATACGATTTTTCCGGATATTACGCCGGACAAGCTTCCGGTTCCGGAAGAAAAAGAGATATCCGAGATCAGTACACAGGTTGGTGACTGTATATACAGGATTTCCATGCAGCGCGTCCTGTTAGGCGAGGCAATGGTTCATTCAGAAGTTCTGGAGGGACTTTCCGAGAATACAAGCCTGATTGCCATGTATCTGTATGATGAGACAGAACTGAAAGATTATATTAAAGCAAACGAGGACAACAAGCTTGTAGTTGCTCTGGCATATCTGGATAATTACGAAGAAGCACTTGAGAGTGTGGAAGATGTAAGGCGTTCTCTTCTGATTGCTTTAATTGACAGAAAGATCACAAAGTATTTTTCAAATTATGATGGCCTAGTGCGTAAGCTTGAAAAGGACAAATATTTCCTGATTATGCGTCAGAGTTCTCTGGAAGCTCTAAAAGAGCAGAAATTTCATATTCTGGAGGAAGTTAAGACTGTCAATATAGGAAATGAAATGACAGTCACCCTCAGTATTGGAATCGGTCTTAATGCAGCTACGTATCTTCAGAATTATGAGTACTGCCGGATTGCCATTGAAATGGCTCTGGGTCGGGGCGGCGATCAGGTAGTCATCAAAAACGGAGACAGCATCACCTATTATGGCGGAAAAGCTCAGCAGATGGAAAAGACAACCCGTGTCAAAGCCCGTGTAAAGGCGCAGGCGCTGAAGGAGTTTATGAGTACCAAGGAACGAGTGGTCGTTATGGGTCATAAGATCACTGATGTGGATGCGCTGGGAGCTGCCATTGGTATTTACCGTGCGGGAAAAACTCTGGGCAAACCGGTGCACATTGTAGTAAATGATCCGTCTACTTCTATCAGACCTCTGATGGCAGGTTACCTGAATAATCCGGATTATGAGCCTTCTATGTTCATTGACAAAAATCAGGCTATGGAGCTTGTGGATAATAATACGGTAGTGGTAGTGGTGGATACCAACAAGCCCAGCTATACAGAATGTCAGGAGCTTCTGTATATGACAAAAACAATTGTTGTGCTGGATCACCACCGCAGAGGCAATGAAATCATTCAGAATGCAGTGCTTTCCTATGTGGAACCCTATGCTTCCTCTACCTGTGAAATGGTGGCAGAGATCCTTCAGTATTTTTCTGATGATCTGAGACTGAGAAATATAGAGGCAGACTGTATTTATGCGGGAATTATGATCGACACCAATAATTTTATTACCAGAGCTGGCGTGCGGACTTTCGAAGCGGCAGCCTTTCTGAGAAGAAGCGGCGCAGATATGACAAGAGTGCGCAAGCTTCTCAGAGATAATATTGATTCATATAAGGCACGGGCAGAGGCAGTTCGTACCGCAAGTATTTATAAAGACTGCTTTGCCATTGCCAAGTGTCCTAGCGAGGGCCTGGAAAGTCCTACAGTAGTGGGCGCTCAGGCGGCAAACGAGCTTTTGAATATTGCCGGTGTAAAAGCATCTTTTGTGCTGACGCCGTATAATAATGAGGTGTATATCAGCGCCAGAGCCATTGATGAAGTGAATGTACAGGTGCTGATGGAAAAAATGGGCGGCGGAGGTCATCTGAATATTGCAGGCGCACAGGTGAAGAAACCAATGCCTGAGGTTGAAGAGATGCTGAAGAACATTATTGACGAAATGTATCAGGAGGAAAAGGAAACAAAATGAAAGTAATTTTATTAGAAGATGTAAAATCTCTTGGAAAAAAAGGTCAGATTGTAAATGTCAGTGACGGCTATGCCAGAAATATGATTCTGCCAAAGAAACTGGGCGTTGAGGCAACACCGAAAAATCTCAATGACCTGAAGCTTCAGAAGGCAAATGAAGAAAAAGTAGCACAGGAAAATCTGGAGGCTGCTCAGGCATTTGCAAAGGATCTGGAAACAAAAGAAGTAATTCTTACGCTGAAAGTAGGAGAAGGCGGAAGAACCTTTGGTTCTGTTTCAGCAAAAGAAATTTCCGAGGCTGCAAAGTCTCAGCTGAATCTGGACATTGATAAAAAGAAACTTCAGCTTGACGGTCCGATCCGCAATCTGGGTGTGACTCAGGTCGGTGTGAAACTGCATCCGAAGGTAACCGGAAGTCTTAAGGTCTGGATCAAAGAAGCATAAAACGGAGGAGCCCGCAGTATGGAAGAAGCACTGGTCAGGAGAATACTTCCCCACAGCATTGAAGCAGAACAGTCTGTGATCGGCTCCATGCTCATGGACAGGGATGCGATCCTTGTTGCGTCTGAAATTCTTACAAGCGATGATTTTTATCAGAATCAGTACGGTATTATTTTTGACGCTATGGTAGAGCTGTGCAATGAAGGACAGCCGGTTGATCTGATTACTCTTCAGAACAGACTGAAAGAAAAGGACCTTCCTCCGGATATCAGCAGTATGGAATATGTCAGAGAGCTTCTGGAAGCAGTTCCTACTTCTGCAAATATAAAATATTATGCAAATATTGTAAGTGAAAAAGCTCTTCTTCGTCGTCTCATTAAGACTACGGAGGAGGTGGCGAACAGCTGTTATCTGGAAAAGGAAAATACAGAAACCCTTCTGGAAGAGGCAGAAAAAAAACTTTTCAGTATTTTACAGAGAAGTATTGGCGGCGATTATGTACCGATTCAGCAGGTGGTTCTGAATGCCATTAATAATATTGAAAAAGCTTCCAAGCTGAAGGGAAGCGTTACCGGAATTCCTACAGGCTTTGTTGACCTGGATTACAAAACTTCGGGTATGCATCCTTCAGATCTTGTCCTGATCGCGGCCCGACCCTCTATGGGAAAGACCGCTTTTGTACTGAATATCGCGCAGTATATGGCATTTCGTAAAAATGTTACTGTGGCGATCTTCAGTCTGGAAATGTCAAAGGAGCAGCTTGTAAACCGACTGCTGGCAATGGAGTCCCATGTGGATTCCCAGAACATGAGAACCGGTAATCTGAAAGACGAGGACTGGACAAAGCTGGTAGAGGGCGCGGATATTATTGGCCGTTCCAATCTGATCATTGACGATACGCCGGGTATCAGCATTGCGGAAATGCGATCCAAATGCAGGAAGTACAAGCTGGAGCACAATCTCGGAATTATCATGATCGACTATCTGCAGCTGATGAGCGGAAGTGGAAAAAGCGATTCCAGACAGCAGGAAATTTCAGATATTTCCCGTTCTCTGAAAGCTCTTGCCCGTGAGCTTGGTGTTCCTGTTATTGCACTGTCACAGTTAAGCCGTGCGGTAGAGCAGAGACCTGATCACAGGCCAATGCTTTCTGACCTTCGAGAATCCGGAGCTATTGAGCAGGATGCGGACGTAGTAATGTTTTTGTACAGAGATGATTATTATCACAAGGATACAGAAAAAAAGGATATTGCCGAGGTCATTATTGCCAAACAGCGTAACGGCCCCATTGGAACCATTGAGCTGGTATGGCTGCCAAGGTATACACAGTTTGTAAATATGAAAAAATAAAGTCGTACAAAAAGAATCTTCCGTATTGGACACCTGTCAGGTGAAATATGGGAGATTTTTTTGCTTATCGGGAAAGTAGTAACTCTGCAGCGGCATTCCCGGTAAATAAAAAACCATTCGCTTTGCTCCGGATATAACTGCTTGAAGATAATACTTTGCAATACAGCTGATACAATTTTATGAAATTCCCATACATACAGGAGCAAATGCGTTACAGAATACAATTAAAAACTATAAATGATCAAATATCAAATTTTACATACTAAAATTCGGAATATGTGGACATAAAAGAAAGGTTAAACTCTATGTGGGCGTTTCGCAAAGACAAATCAGCGAGGAGATTATGCACTTTTTTACATCTGCTTATTTATAGTTTAAATCAAAACTTTTAATAAGCCGTAAAAAGACTGGATAATAACTACGGATTATTTTACAGCAAAAATTGTCGAACGGTTTTTGTTGAAATACTCATATACTCTGCTATAATTTGAGATGTAGGAGGTGCGGTATGGAGACAAGATATACGGTCAGACAGGCATCAGAAATGACGGGGGTGAAGCCATATGTTATGCGTTACTGGGAGGACGAGCTTGACCTTCATATCCAGAGAAATGAACTTGGCCACCGCTACTACACCAGATATGATATTCAACTTTTTCTGAATATCAGAGAACTGAAGAAAAGAGGTTTGCAGCTTCGGGCGATTAAGGATCTGATCCCTCAGATTGCCCGCACGGCTCCGGGCTCTTCTGACAGTAAGATACGCCTTTTGGAAGAAGCGGTATCTGTAAATGAGGTGCCGGTAAAGGAAGCTGTATATTCTGTGGAGGTCGGTGCGGCAGAAGAAACCGTAAATCCTAAAATCCTGGAATTCCAGACAATCCTGGAAAGACTGATCACACAGGAGATACAGTCCCAAAATGAAGATGAGGAGAGATATCGTTCTCTTGATCTTGCAATCAGAAGACAGCAGCTTGCCAGACGCGAAGCCGCTGCCGCTTCAGTGGATAAAAAATCAGGGAGAATCCTGAAAATACATAAGAATATATAAAACAAAAAAGAGCCGCAGCGTTTGCTGCAGCTCTTCTTTTCTTTTTCTGTATGTAGTCCGTTGGATTATTCTCCTGGCTGGATAGCCTCTGTAGGACAAACATCTGCACATGTTCCGCAGTCAACGCAAGCGTCTGCATCGATCTCGAAATGATCTGCGCCTTCAGAAATTGCCTCAGATGGGCACTCAGCAGCACAGGATCCGCAGCTTACACATTCGTCTGTAATTACGTATGCCATTATAGTATCCTCCTTTTTTCTCATTAGTACCCCGAAAGGTTCTATAATGCTATTCTAATATATCTTATAGAGGATTACAAGTATAAAATTATAAACATATTTTTATAATTAGCCCGTTGATTCTAGGTGATTTTTATATTATAATAAATGTGCTATAAACAGCATAACATTGCAGGAAATGATGGATTGGTTTTCTGCATATTATAAAAGGAGGTAGCAGAAATGGCACAGGTTTCCAAAGAAACAACAATTGGTGAGCTTCTCAGAATAGATCCCAACTGCGCTGCAATTCTTATGAGAATGGGAATGCACTGCATCGGCTGCCCGTCTTCACAGATGGAGTCTCTGGAAGAGGCTGCTATGGTTCATGGATTCGATGCAGATATCCTTGTTCAGCAGATCAATGATTTTCTTGCTCAATAAGAGAGATATACAGAGGAGCAGAATGAATAATAAAAGGACATTGCATAAAGAGCAATGTCCTTTTATTATTTGTTAAAGCTGTACAAGCTGTTGAAGTGCATTTGCAGAAACCAGTTTTCCATGTTCTTTCAGATATGCTTCTCCCGAGACTGTGAAAGCCTTGCTGCTTCCATATTCAGAAAGGATATTGCATACTCTGTTAAAATCTTCAGGAGAAGTCTCAGACTGATGGAGAACGAGAAGATAAGTTTCATTTTCAGTATTCCGGTACAGAGTATTCTGGCCTGTAAAGAATCCGTTCAGTCCATGAGCCGCAGCAATTACATCATCCAGCCGGGAAAAAACAAACAGACGGATTACATTAACAGCGGGAGTTTCCTGTTCCGGCTTTTCTTCTGCAGATTTTTTATCTTCTGCAGAGTTCTTTTTGGACAGTGTCTTCAGCTTGGACTCACAGAGTTTCTGAAAAAGATCTATGATATTATCTGCACCGTCAAGGGAAACCGGATCTCCCTGCCCCTGATCTTTAAAAGGTGTAAATTTGGAGAAGCGGGTATCCAGTTCTTCAGGATCCTCTACTTTGGTGATAATGAGGATAATACTGTCTGTTGTGACAGGAATTGCCTCGATCATCAGAGGAATATTATCAGCTTCAAATCCGAATTCCAGCTGAGCCTGCTCCATCATATCACGAAAAAGTTTTTTTGCTCTTTCGGAACCGTAAGCAAGTTCGCTGAGACGGATCTGATGAAGCTCCAGGTCTTCACGGGTCAGAGTACAGCGAATCTGGTTTTCGTTAATTTTTTCTATTTTCATAATAATCACATCCTATTCTTTTTATCCTGTCTGTTTACCATGTGCATATGTTATTATACTCATACATGCAGATGATGTCATTTTTGAAGAGCAGGACATTGTCAATGATTTTATTGGTTTACAGCAAAAAAATGCATATCAACTTAGCATCTATTATATACCACAAATATGGAGAATGTAAAGAAATTCAATTTACCTAAATATAAAATATTTGAAAACAAAATCGAAAATTTTTTATATTTTGCTGAAACCTCTTGCATATGATTAAAAACAAGGTATAATAAAAAACAGAAAAATCATTCTGGATGTAATGGAAGCGCCGGAACATCACAGATAACAGCTTACATATTGACTGATTTCTTTTTTCAAATGTATTGTTGCCATTTTATAGTCATGCAGCATTCCCGCTGCGGCAATCATACAAATTCCACGTATTTTAAAGATAAGGCTTCTTTTATGGACAGAGATTTTTCAGAAACCCACAGGGTGCTTTCAAAAATCCGCGAAAGGAGGGAAGAAGAGAAAATATATCACACAGTACAAAGGAATTTTATGCAAAAGCATGATGATATGCACAGAAGAACGGGAATTCCCCGTCAAAGGCAGTAAATTCCCCTCTCATGCCTGACCAGGCGGAGTATTCCCGAAATATGAAAAAAATATAAAAAGAATGATTTTATAACGCAATCGCACAAAAGTATGATATAATGAAACAGCCTTTTTAACATAAGAGGAAGTTTGTGAAACATATAGTTCTGAACTGAAAGGAAAAAGCAAATGAAAAAGCAGGTAAAAAAACAAATGAAGAAGCAGTATATGCCGGCAGTTATCGTCTGCGTTCTGATTCTTCTGCTTGCTGCAGCAGGAGTTGGAATTCATGTGGTCAAAAAATATATTCCGACAAAAGAGCGCATGGATCTGAACGAATATTACGGCAAGACTGCGGAGGGAGAGTCCGTGATCGTCCTGGGAACAGAGATTATGGAGGAGCGCGCAGTAACATCTGATGATCAGACTTATCTTCCGCTGGAGTTTGTATCAGGCCATTTGAACCAGAGATATTACTGGGACAGTTCAAATCAGCAGATTCTTTATGCAACACCTTCTGAGCTTCAGATGTATCCGGCATCTCAGAACGGAGATGGAGATGTGTGGCTGAAGGATGGAAGTGTATTTTTAAGTCTGCCTTTTGTACAAAAATATACAGACATGGACGTATATATGGGAGAAAATCCTTCTAGAATCATTATACAGAATCAGTTTACCGGGGTAAATGTAGCAACTGCAAAAAAAGATACATATGTCCGTTATCGCGGAGGAATCAAGTCACCGGTTCTCACAGAGGTCAAGAAAGGCGATACTCTGACCTTCATGGAGGAATATGAAGAATGGGTGCAGGTTGCTACAATGGATGGATATATCGGATTTGTGAAAAAGAAAGATGTGTCTTCTCCGGAAGCAAAGGATTTTGAGAGAGACTTTCAGAAGGAAGAGTATCAGCACCTGGTTATGGAAGAACCGGTGAATCTGTCCTGGCATCAGGTGACGTCAGAAGAGTCTAATACATATTTTACCGATGCAGTGGCAAATGTAAGCGGAGTAAATGTTATTTCTCCTACCTGGTTCTATTTGCAGGATACACAGGGCAATATTGCAGATATATCTTCTGCTGACTATGTAAAACAGGCGCATGATAAAGGAATGAAGGTATGGGGACTGATTGACAACTTTACCGCAGACGTAAGTACAACAGATACTTTGTCTCAGCTTTCTTCACGCCAGAATATTATCAGTCAGCTTATGAGCGCTGCGGAAAAAACAGGACTTGATGGAATCAATGTGGATTTTGAAACGCTCAGTGAAGATGCGGGACCGCATTTTCTGCAATTTTTAAGAGAATTGTCTATTGAGTGTCATAAGAGAAATCTTGTACTGTCTGTGGATAATCCGGTACCTGAAGATTTTACCAGTCATTATGACAGAGAAGAACAGGGGGAGGTTGTAGATTATGTGATCATCATGGGATATGATGAACATTATGTAGGTTCAGAAGAACCGGGCTCTGTGGCTTCTCTTCCCTGGGTAGAAAAAGGGGTTGTGGATACTCTGGCAGAAGTACCGGCAGAACGGACCATTCTGGCAATCCCATTTTATACAAGACTCTGGAAGACAACCGGAGGAGCTTTGACAAGCGAAGCGATTGGAATGGATCAGGCACAGAATGTAATAAAAGAAAATAAGGCAGAGACTATATGGGACGGCAGTGTTGGGCAGAATACTGCTTCTTATGAAAAAGACGGTTCCAGTTATGAAATATGGGTTGAGGATGCACAGTCTATTGCGGAAAAGGTAAAACTCATTCCGAAATACAAACTTGCAGGCGTAGCACAGTGGAAACTTGGATTTGAAAACAGCAGTATCTGGAAGGTGATCAGTGAAAATCTGAAATAACGGACATACATAAAAAAGCGTGGGAAAATTGTTCCCGACGCTTTTTTTTATAAAGAGATGGATTATAAAAAGGTCATAATTGGAAGGAGGCCGGTACTTTCGTACCGGCGCGTATGAAAAAGAAAAATATTTGTATAGAAAGCACTGAGCTTTCTACATACCTTACTATAAAACATAAATGTGAAGAAATTGTGATATCAATTTGAAAAAATTATGAAAAACAGTGTTGCCTCTGACATAATATTTTTCAGATGATTTTGAAATATTTTCTGTCACAGTTACGGAACATTTTCATCCAGGCAAAATATAATTGTTTTTCTGCTTACAGTAAAGTTAAAATTTTTTCCATGTATCCTTAAAGAATAAAAGAAGCAGAGGGAAGATTTCCAGCCGCCCGGCAAGCATGTCGAAAATCATAACACTTTTGGACAGATAGGAGAAGGAACTGAAATTTCCCATTGGTCCTGCAACTTCAAGGCCGGGTCCAATATTATTCAGGGTAGCGGCAACTGCGGTAAAGTTGGTAACCAGATCAAAATTATCCAGTGAGACGATCAGGATAGAACCACAGAAGATCAGCAGATAAACACTGAGAAAAATATTGGTAGAGCGCAGCGTCTCATGTGAAACCGCCTTATTATCCATTTTCAGTTTTTTTACCGCATTTGGGTGAAGGTATAGCTGAAACTCCTTTCGGGCTGCCTTACAGAGAAGAACAACACGGGAAACCTTGATACCTCCTCCTGTACTTCCTGCACAGGCACCAACAAACATAAGCAGAACCAGAATCGTTTTTGACAGCGCAGGCCACTGGTTGAAATCTGTACTGGAATAACCGGTGGTTGTAATAATAGAACCAACCTGGAATGCTGACTGCTGGAATGCTTCTGCAAATCCGCTGAACATGTGGCGGGTATTCACTGCGATCAGAATTACGGAAGCAAGGATGATTCCAAAATAATACCGCACTTCTTCAAGCTTAAACGCCTGCTTAAATTTCTTTGTGAGGATCAGATAGTAGGCAGAAAAATTCACACCAAATAAAATAATAAAAACAGTTGTTACCACCTGACAATAAGTGCTGTAGCTTGCCATACTGTCATTTTTGATTCCAAAGCCTCCGGTTCCGGCAGAACCGAAAGTAATACAGAGAGAATCAAATACAGGTACGCCGCCAAGCAGCAAAAGGATGATCTGCAGGACAGTCATGCCCAGATAAATCGTGTAAAGTATTTTTGCAGTGGACTGTACTTTTGGGACAAGCTTGCTGACAGAAGGTCCGGGGCTTTCTGCTCTCATTAGGTTCATATGATATCCGCCTGCTAGAGGCAGGAGAGAAAGAAGAAAGACAAGCACTCCCATTCCGCCGATCCAGTGGGTAAAGCTTCTCCAGAAAAGGACTGATTTCGGAAGAATTTCCACGTCAGTCAGGATACTGGAACCGGTAGTGGTAAAACCGGATACTGTTTCAAAAATCGCATCAATGGGATGCGGAATCGCGCCGGAAAGTATAAAGGGAATCGCTCCGGTGATACTGAGAACAATCCAGCTGAGGGCAACTGCAATACAGCCGTCTTTTATATAAAATACTTTATTTTGAGGCTTCTTGTTTGTCAGGGGCAGACCAACGGCAAGACAGATGACAATGGAAACAAGAAAAGCTCCAAGGTCAGTTTCTCCATAAATAACAGCAGTCAGGCATGGAAGAACCATAAATATCGCCTGAAGATTAAATACCCATCCAACAATATAAAAAATAATACGGTAATTCATGATTGCACCCCTTATTTCTCAAGGATATCGCAGATATTGCGAAGTCCCTTGTGTGTAGTAGCAACAATTACATGATCTCCTACCTCTACGGTGTCATGGCCGCGGGGAATCCGTACAGATCCGTTACGGGTGAGGCAACAGATCAGAAGATTTTTTTTCAGCTTCAGTTCAGAAAGTGGAACCCCTGTCACTGGTGAATGATCGTGTACTGCAAATTCCAGAGCTTCTGCCTGACTGTCCAGAATATGGTAAAGAGTTTCTACATTGCTGCCAATGGTATTCTGCATAGCCCGCACATAGCGGAGAATACTGTCTGAGGTTATGTATTTTGGGTAGATCACACTTCCAAGATCCAGATCGTCAATGACGTCTGTATAGGGCAGACGGTTTACCTTTGCCACTACTTTTGCATTGGAGCTTTTTTTGGCAAACAGAGAGAGAAAAATATTCTCTTCATCAAAATTGGTAAGCGTAACAAAGGACTCTGCAGTTTCCAGACCTTCCTCCAGAAGAAGGGCGCGGTCCGTTCCGTCGCCGTTGATAATGGTGGCATCCGGAAGCAGATCGCTGAGAAATTCACAGCGATTCGGATCTTTTTCGATGATCTTTACATGGATTCGGGTATCAATCAGAGTTTTTGCAAGATAATAGGAAATAGTTCCGCCGCCTATGATCAGCGCATTTTTCACCTGGTTTGTCCGAAAACCTATTTTTTTGAAAAACAGGGCAGTATTCTGTGGAGTGGCAATAATAGAGACAAAATCACCGTCATGTATGATATAGTCGCCTCCCGGAATGGTAAGCGCATCTTTGTTTTCCACAGCACAGAAGAGAATATCGCACCGGAATTTTTCTGTGATCCGGGAAATGCTCATGCCGTCCAGATGAAATTCAGGAAGGACCTTAAATTTTAAAAGCTCTACCTTTCCTCTGGAAAAAGGATCAATTTTTATGGCAGCCGGAAAACGAAGCAGACGGGAAATTTCCTGAGCTGCAGCGTATTCCGGGTTAATGATCATGGAGATACCCAGCTTTTCTTTGATAAATCCGATTTCCTGACTGTAGATCGGATTGCGTACCCGGGCAATTGTCTGGCAGGAGCCGGTTTTCTGTGCAATCAGGCAGCAGAGAAGATTCAGCTCATCTGAAGCGGTAACGGCAATAAGAATATCGGCAGTGCTGATGCCTGCCTCCATTAATGTATTGATGCTGGCGCCGTTTCCTACAATACCCATTGCATCAATATCCTCAGTAACATCGTTGATCGTTTTTTCTACAGTATCGATAAGCGTCAGGTCAATTTCTTCCTCCTGAAGCTGCTCTGCAAGGGTACGTCCTACTTTTCCGCACCCGACGATTATGATATGCATGGTTTCCTCCATTATAAAAAATATTATATAAGCGTCCTTATTATAGCATTGTAGGAACAGTTTTTAAATAGGAAAAATCTTTTGACTTCATGAGTTTTCAGGAGATTTTTTGTGCTTTTTTTAGAAAATCAGAATGAAATTAAAAGAAAAGAAATAGCTCCTGTTTCCAGATCATTGTTCTGACAGTTACTTTTAGCATATATATCAGAATCCCGAGATATAAACAGGACAAAATACCATTACAGAAAGTGACTTGGAATGCATGTTGTCCAGGTTTCTGTGAATAGAGTGGGTAGCAACAAAAAGATAGATCGATAAATACAGGGATTCCTGTGTGTTTTATGTGAGCAATTTATGGTATGATAAAGGGGCATAAGATAAAATACAGAAAACGGGGTGATGATTATGGATATGGAAACCGTAAATGAAACTGTTGAAAAGGTGGATCAGGGACTGGAGGAAATAGGACTTGGCGGAGTATCAGATAATATAAAGGAGATTTTGAATCTGAAAGAATATATGGCAGGTCAGATTCCTGCGATCGTAGGCTTTGGTCTGAAGGTGGTACTTGCGATTATTGTATTTTTTGTAGGAAGAAAACTGATACGCTGGGCGGTAAAGCTGATGAAGCGTTCCATGGAACGTGCGCGGCTGGACGAGGGCGTGGTGCAGTTTGCATGTTCCGCAGGTAAGGCAGTTCTGTATACCATGCTGATTTTTAATATTGCAGTCAGCCTGGGAGTAACGGAATCTTCGGTGGCAGCTCTCCTGGGTACAGCAGGTGTGGCCATAGGTCTTGCTCTTCAGGGAGGACTTGCCAATCTGGCAGGAGGAGTTCTTCTTCTGGTTTTTAAACCGTTTGTGGTTGGGGATTATATTATTCAAAACCAGCAGAATGGCTGTGAGGGAACCGTGGCAAGGATTGAAATGTGCTACACCACACTTCTTAGCATTGACAACAAAAAAATCGTGGTGCCTAACGGAACACTTTCCAACAGTACAATCATCAATGTCACAGCAAAAGAGACAAGAAAACTGGAAATAAAAGTAGGGATTTCCTATGAGTCGAATATTCAGAAGGCAAAAGAAATTTTGGAAAAAATTCTTCTGGAGGATCCGGACACCCAGGGGGACAGAAGCGAAATGGTGGTATTTGTGGATCAGCTTGCAGACAGCGCTGTGATCATGGGACTGCGCGTATGGGTTCCTACGGATTCCTACTGGCCTGTGAAGTGGAGACTGAATCAGAAGATTAAAGAGGAGTTCGACGCTCAGGGAATTGTAATTCCTTATAATCAGATGGACATCTATGTACACCATAAAGATCAAACGTAAACTAAAGTATAAATAAAGTTGACAATGTATCTTCCCTGTGTTAAAGTAAGACAGTCAAAATGTGTTACAGCAGGAGGAAAAGAGATGAATACAATGGCAGCAGCAAAAAGTAAAACCTATGATCTTGTTTATATTGCGGTATTTGCAGTACTGATGGCAGTCTGTTCCTGGATTTCAGTTCCTACAGCAGTTCCTTTTACCCTGCAGACCTTTGCAGTATTTATGGCAGTAGGTGTTCTGGGAGGACGAAGAGGTACCATGTCCGTTGCTCTTTATATTATTCTTGGAGCAGTGGGAGTTCCTGTATTTGCGGGAATGACAGGGGGAATCGGAATTCTCACAGGAACAACCGGAGGATACATTGTGGGATTTTTATTTTCTGCCCTTGTTATGTGGGCAATGGAAAAGATTCCCGGAAAAAAATCTGTAATACAGATTTTATCTATGGCTGTGGGCCTGATTGTATGCTATGCTTTTGGTACTGTATGGTTTATGGCTGTGTATATGAAAACAAGCGGTCCGGTAGGCTTGATGGCGGTTCTTGGATGGTGTGTGATACCCTTTATTATTCCGGACATTATTAAAATCGTGATGGCATATGGTTTGTCCAGAAAATTAAAAAAGTATATCATGTAAAGCAGAATCGGGGAACCTCCCCGGTTTTGTTATAATCAGGAGAGAATATGAAAGAAAAGCAAAACAGCATCTGCCTGCGCCCTCATCATGGTATGTGCCTGGCTTATTTTGAGGGCAGGGGTTACAGCCGGGAATTTGCAGAGCATATGGGAAAAATTCTGGATATTATGGAAAGAGATGCCAGGGTATCTTTAACAGTTGGGGGCGATGTAATCTGTTCTGCCTGTCCCAACCTGAAGGGGCAGGTTTGCGTGACTGCAGACCAGGTAGCGGAATATGACAGAAAGGTACTTCTGTTATGCGGATTACAGGAAAATGAAACCATTTCATTTGCAGAGTTTACAGAAAAAGTAGAAAAATTGATTTTACAGCCGGGAAAAAGAAAGGAAATCTGTGGAAACTGTCAGTGGGATGGAATCTGCAGTAGCAGAAAAAGCAGGTGGATAAAAGAATGAGGATGACAGAACAGGAACTGGAAGCTTATATCCGTCAGTATACAGAGCTGGAAAAAGAATGTATGAAAAGCAGGTTTCCGGAAAAATTCAGTAATGAAGAATTCTGGAATCAAAGAAGCAGAGAAAAGGACGGGTATATTCTGGAAAGCCGACAGTTTATGAAACCGGAGGGCAAGATTGTTGTTACCAGACAGGATCGCTTTAATAAGGTGAGAGCTCACAAGCACGATTATATTGAGCTTTGTTATGTATGGTCAGGAATCTGTTATCAGACGATAGAAGGAAAAGCTGTTACTACAGAAAAGGGAGACGTATGTATTTTTGATACTCATGCTGTTCATTCTATAGAATCGGCAGGAGAAGATGATATTCTTGTAAATATACTTATGCGCAGAGAATTTTTTGACACTGCTTTTTTAAGCCGGATGACAGTCCAAGGAATTGTCTCAGAATTTCTTGTGGATGCAGTTACAGAAAGCCGTAAGAAAGAACATTATCTTTATTTTCCTTCCCATAAGAATCCAAAGGTACATGAACTGATGAAAAATATTATGGTGGAATATTTTTCACAGGATATCGGGACAGCTGAAGTTCTGGAAAGTTATATAAATATCCTGTTTACCGAGCTTTTAAGAACAATAAGAGATGAATCCACACAAAAGGATGACCTTTCCAGAGAGGTTCAGATTGTGGAGCTTCTTTCCTATATCGAAAAAAATTACGAAACCTGTACGCTTACACAAATGGGGAAAGTGTTTGGAATGCATGGGAATTATCTGACTGCTCTTCTGAAAGAAAAAACCGGAAGGAGCTTTGTGGAACATGTGCAGGAGCAGAGACTGAAAAAGGCCAGAATGCTTCTGGAAAATACAGATATTCCTATGGCAGAGCTTATTCCACTATGCGGATACAATAATATGAACTTTTTTTATAAAAAATTTAAAGAGGCCAGTGGATGTACGCCTGCATATTACAGAAAAATGAAAAGAGAAAGTCATACACCTTAAAAATAGTCAATTTTTTATTGAAAAGCGTTATTGAGAAATAACGCTTTTTTTTGTATTGTAAAGAAAATCAGGAAAGGGAAGCTTTAAAATATAATTCTTATGGAGGCGGAAACGATGCTGAAGATTACAGAAATTTTAATGGATTACGAAAAAGAACAGACAGGAATGGACCATATGCCCCAGCTTGGCTGGAAGCTGGAAAGTGATGGACGGAATATCCAGCAGGAAGCATATGAGTTAGACATTGCTCTGGATCAGGACTTTTGTGATTGTGTATACAGAAGCGGAAAGGTCATGGAGAACGCTTCTGCTCAGATCATGGTAAAGAATATCAGTCTGAAATCCATGACAAAGTATTTTGTACGTGTAAAAGTATGGGCAGGAAAAGAAGAAAGTTGCTGGGCAGAGACATTTTTTGTTACAGGTATCCTGAATACTCAGGAATGGAAGGCTTTATTTATTACTGCAGAGAATGATGAGGATGCTGCAAATTCAAAAGGAACTTATGTAAGAAAAGACTTTTGCGTAAACGGGAAGGTTAAAGAAGCATTTGTCTGTACCACAGCTCTCGGTTTGTACAATTTTTATATAAACGGAAAGAAAGTAGGACAGGATGAGCTTACGCCAGGCTGGACTTCTTACAGAAAACATCTCTGCTATCAGACCTATGAAGTAACAGATTGTCTGAAACAGGGCGAAAACGCCATGGGCGCTATTCTGGCTGCCGGTTGGTATAAAGGAAAAATGGGATTTGACGGTCTGGCAAATACAAGAAATCATTATGGGGACAGAACTGCATTTCTTGCCCGGATGGCAGTAAGATATGAGGATGGACGGGAAGAAATTTTTGTGACAGATACTTCATGGACAGGTGAGGATGCTCCTGTTATTTTTGCGGAAATCTATGATGGAGAAGTTTACGATGCCCGAAAAGAGATTCCGGGATGGGCTGAACCGGGAAGTAATGGGGGAAACTGGAGAGCAGTTTCAGCAGTTGATTATGACATGAATGTTCTTACTGCTCAGGGCAGTGGTAAAGTAAGAGAAATGGACGAGGTTCCTGCAAAAAGAATCTTTACGACCCCTGAAGGAGATACAGTAATTGATTTCGGGCAGAATATGACAGGTCATATCCGGGTTCATGCGCGGGGAAAAGCAGGAGATGTGATTGAACTTCACTGTTTTGAGGTTCTGGATGCAAAGGGAAATGTATATCTGGATAATTTAAGAGGGGCAAAAGAAGCAATGAAATATACCTTTGCCCGGGAGGAAGAGATCAGCTATGCGCCATCATTTACCTTTATGGGCTTCCAGTATGCAAAGATAGTTTCTTTCCCTGGGAAACCGGAAGTAGAAAATTTCACAGCCTATACTCTGCATACGAAGATGGAGAAAACAGGAAGCTTTGAATGTTCCAATCAGGATCTGAATCAGCTTGCCCACAACATTCTCTGGGGATTAAAGGGAAATTTTGTAGATGTGCCTACAGACTGTCCACAGAGAAATGAGCGTCTGGGATGGACTGGAGATGCCCAGATTTTCTGCAGAACTGCCTGCTTTTTAATGAATACTTACTCATTCTACAGAAAATGGCTGAGAGACGTGGAAGCAGATCAGACACCTGAGGGCGGAGTAGCTCATGTGGTTCCGGATATTATCACAGGAAATACAGGAGCAGACTGGCTGCTGCAGCAGGGAAGTCATTCAGCGGCAGCCTGGGCAGATGTGGCAGTGATCAATCCGTGGACCATGTATCTGACTTATGGAGATAAAGAAATTCTGAGGCTTCAGTACCAGAGTATGAAGGGATGGATTGATTTTATGAAAGATCATTCTGTTGATTATATCTGGAATTATAAGCTTCAGTTTGGCGACTGGGTTGCGTTGGATGCAGAAGAAGGAAGCTATTTTGGCGCAACGCCCAATGATCTTACCTGTACTGCTTATTTTGCATATTCTACACAGCTTTTTGTAAAAATTGCAGAGATTCTGGGTAGAACAGAGGATGTAAAGGCTTACAGTGAACTGCATAAAAAGATTGTAGAAAAATTTCAAAAAACATTCTTTGACCGAAATGGTGTGATGACTGCTCAGACACAGACTGCCCATATAGTAGCGCTTTACTTTGGCCTGGTTCCGGAGAAATACAGAGAAAAAACAGTAAACGGACTTTTAAAACTGCTGGATAAGGAAGATGGACATCTTGTAACAGGATTTGTGGGAACGCCATATTTCTGCCATGCTCTCAGCCAGAACGGTCATGTAAAAGAAGCTTATGATCTTCTTCTGAAGGACGATTTTCCATCATGGCTGTATCAGGTAAAAATGGGAGCGACTACCGTATGGGAACACTGGGATGGTATAAAACCTGACGGAACTATGTGGAGTCCGGATATGAATTCCTTTAATCATTATGCGTACGGTGCAATCGGAGAGTGGATGGTCCGTGTTGCAGCAGGTATTGAGATTGATGAGAAAAAGCCGGGATATAAGCATACAGTGATCTATCCAAGATTTGGCGGAAATCTGGGATGGCTGAAAGCAGAATATAAATCAGTTTATGGTCCGGTAAAGGCGTTCTGGGAGGACCAGGGAGAAAAAGCGGTTCTGCATGTATCCGTACCTGCAAATACAACAGCCACAATCTGCCTTGACAGGGCAAAAAAAGTAACAGAAGCAGATGGACTTGAATTTATTCAGTGCGAAGGTTATATGAAGGCAGAGACAGGATCCGGAGATTACAGATTTGTGTTTGAAAAATAAATATATTGTATAATAACTGTGCTGGAAAGTACATGGGGAAGGCTTGATTCTCCATGTACTTTTTTTTACGCTGCAGATAAAATAAATTTATCATAAGCGAACAGAAAACCATTAAGAAGGAGGAAGAAAACATGAAACGAAAACTGATGAGCATTCTGCTTTGTACAGCGATGACGGCCACAACTGTTGCAGGGGCAACCACTGTATTAGCAGAAGAAGAGAAAAAGGATGCAGGAGAGAAAGAATGGGAATATAAGGAAGCTGAGCTTACATTTTTGATTGATCCGGATACTGCATCAGCAGGATATCAGGCTGTGTTTGATCTTTGTGAGGAAAAAACAGGAATCCATATTGAAACAGAAATCCGTGCATCAGGAGGAGATGGTGACAATCAGGTAAAAACAAGGCTTGCATCCGGCGAGATGACAGATCTTTGCGGTTATAATTCCGGTTCCAAACTTGGTGAGTTAAATCCGGAAGAAAATTTTATTGATATTTCAGGAGAAGAATTTGCACAACGTTTGGATGATACTTATAAAACTGCGGTAAGTGCAGGTTCCGATACGGCAGTTTACGGTATTCCACTGACAGCTACAATGTCAGGTGCGATTCTTTATAATAAAGAAGTGTATGAAGAAAATAACCTGGAGATCCCTCATACATGGGATGATTTTCTGAAAAACTGTGATGTACTGAAAGAAGCAGGAATCGATGCAGTTGTAGGATCACTTGGTGATTCCTGGACGATTCAGGTACCATATTTGGGAGATCATTATAATGTGCTGGCAGGAGAGTCGGATTTTGCAGAAAAGTTTGAAGCAGGAGAAACAAAATATGCAACCTCAGAGGCAGGTTTAAAGAGTTTCCAGAAGCTTGAGGATCTTCAGTCGTATTTTAACGAAGATTATACAGCAACTACCTATGCTGATGCATGTGACAAACTGGTAAATGGAGAAGCCGGACATTACTTTATTCTTACTCAGGCACTTTCCAGCATTTATGAACTGTATGGGGATGAGGTCAATAAAATCGGACTGATGGGAATTCCGGGAGACGATCCGGAAAATCATGGACTGACTGTGTGGGAACCCACATCTATTTATGGAAATGCAAACAGTGATAAAAAAGAAGATATTCTGAGATTTATGGAATTTTATACATCAGACGAAGCTCTGGATGCGTTTACAGAAGCTCAGAAACCGGATGGACCATATTGTATTAAAGGATATGAGCTTCCTGAGGATTCCTATGATGCAGTAAAACAGGCACAGGAATATTTTGATGCAGGTAAGGTAAATGTTGCACTGGAATTTCAGACTGCTGTAAAAGGAACCAACTGTGAGTATATCTGCTCTGAGCTGGCAACAGGCCAGACAACAGCAGAGGAAGCTGCACAGGCATATGATGATGACTGTAAAAAACAGGCTACGCAGCTTGGATTGGACTGGGAATAAAAATGATAAAACAGCCGTCTGCAGCTAATACAGACGGCTGTTTTCCGTCAGGAGAGGAAAGTGAAGCATGAATAAAAAGAAGGTATACAGTACATGGTTTCTTGTTCCGGCATTGACCATTTTTCTGGTTTTTTTTATCATTCCTATGGTAACATCATTATTTTTCAGTTTAACAGTGTGGGATCTGAAATCATTTACATTTTGCGGACTTGATAATTTCAAGACATTTTTTGGAGAGCGTTCTTTAAGCATATCTGTAAGAAATACATTGATCTATGCTTTTATGACAAGCGGATTGAAGGTTGTGATTGCATTTTTTATTGCTCTGTTTCTTACCAGCAAGATCAGAACAAAGAATTTTCTCAGGGCACTGGTATTTTTTCCGAACCTTGTAAGTGCGGTTGCGATAGGTATTGTATTTAAGGCTTTAATGCATCCAAGTAAGGGTCTGATCAATGCTGCGTTAGAGGCAATTGGTATTGCGGGACCAAACTGGCTGGGGGATACAAATCTGGCACTGTTTTCAGTCATTGCAGTAGATGTATGGAAAGGCGTAAGTATTTCTACAGTTATTTTTATAGCAGGGATCACGTCTATTGATTCCAGTTATTATGAGGCAGCGTCCATTGACGGTGCAACCCGCTGGCAGACAATCAGGCATATTGTGATGCCTCTTGTACGTACATCAACGAATACAATTATTACATTGTCTTTGATCGGAGGACTTCGCTGCTTTGATCTGATCTGGGCAATGACAAAAGGCGGTCCGGGATTTGCAACAGACGTTTTATCCTCTGTTGTTTATAAACAGTATGCTTCTGGTTTTTACGGACTGTCAACAGCAGGCAATGTAATTATGTTCATATTGATTGCTATAATTGCATTTCCTCTTCAGAGATTTCTGAACAGAAGAGAGGTGTATAACTAAAATGAAAAAGAAAAAAAGACTGACACTTCTGGGTGATATTCTGGGCTGCATATTTGGGATTCTTATTTTTGCAGTGCCGTTTGTATTTATGTTTGTAAATTCTCTGAAAGACAGAAGAGAGGCTAATCTGCTTAATCTTTCGCTGCCTACAGAATGGATGTGGGAAAACTTTAAGGAGGTAATTTCTGCAAATAATTATCAGATCCTTACTGCTTTTAAAAACAGTATTATTCTGACAGCCGGTTCTCTTCTTATACTGATTCTTGCCGGTTCTATGGCTGGCTATGTGCTTCAGAGAAGATCGGACAGAACCACCAGAACAGTAGATACAATTGTTATGACAGGACTTATGATCCCTCCGGCAATACTTCCTACAATATGGGTGATGCAGGGGCTGCATATTTATAAAACCATGTTTGGAATGATCCTGGTAGAGACTGCTCTTCAGATTCCGTTTACCATTATGCTGTATAAAGGCTTTATGAATACAATTCCGGTAGAATTAGAGGAGGCCGGGTATATTGACGGATGTACCAGAGGAAGAATGTTTGTGAAGGTTATTTTTCCACTGTTAAAGCCGGTTACATCTACAATCATTATTTTAAATGCTGTTACTATTTTTAATGATTTTACAAATCCTTTGTATTTTCTTCCTGGAAATGACAATGTAACAGTTCAGCTTACTTTGTATAATTTTATGGGAAGGTATTCCAGTTCTTATAATCTGCTTTTTGCTGATGTGCTGATTATTACGGTTCCTATGCTGATTCTGTTTTTAATCTTTAATAAGAAAATTGTTGATGGTATGGTAGCAGGAGCTGTAAAAGGCTGATACGTTTTCAAGAGAGGGTATTGCAGAGCTGTTCGTTCAGTTCTGTGATACTTTTTTTTATGATACAGAAGATTTCTTTTTCCTTATTTCCAATTTCGAAATTACTGAAGGTAAATTCAGTGAATTATATGAAAAACATTGAAAAATGAGGGGGGGTATTTATAATGTTTATATTGTCGGTAAATTAAAGGAGATGAGCGATGAAATTTCGAACAAAGCTGATTATTGGATTCTCTGTGATTGTATTTTTTATATCGGCTATTCTGGGAATTGTTTATTATCAGTTTAATTCAAAACATATTACAGAGATGACAAGACAAAATCTGGAGTTTTATGCAGAACAATTAACTGTGAATATGGATAATATGGTGGAATCCATGAAACAGGTAACAGATTATATAGTATCAGATCCAGACATGCTCTCTGCAATTCAGGCAATGCCCAGGTATCATGAAACAGGAGCTGATCAGGAAAGAAAAAAACAGGGAGAAGTAATTACATCAGGTTTATCTCTTTATTATCTGAACAGAGATTTTTACAGAGTACTGGTATTTAATGAAATGGGAGATGTATTCAGCAGTACAAATACCGGATCGGGAATTATTGACAGAAACCGGAATATATCAGAGATTTCCTGGCTTTCAGATGCAGCAGCGGCCAAAGGCAAAGTTGTTTTGGTTCCACCCCATGAAGACAGATGGGGACTTCGCGGTTCAGAAAAAGTGTTTTCTCTTGCAAGAAAAATTCAGGGAGGAAATTTTGGATATATAGAAGTCCAAAACGAAGCGGAAAAATTAGAATCTGTTCTTTATGTACCGGACGCTAATGTAAAAGTAATTGTGTATCTTCCAGATGGAAGGATTTTTTATGAGTCGGAAAAATTTCCGGAGCAGTTTACGGATTATATTTTTAACATGCAGGAAAAGTTTTTGCAAACCGGAACAGATAAAGGCGACTATCGGATTGCAGCAGTGCATACTTCAGAAAAGTCAGCGATCCGTGCAGCGGTAGTACAGGACAGTCAGGGAATGTTTGCTGATATGAAACAGGTAGTACTTTTATCAGCTTTTTTAGCTTTAGGATGCTTTGTGATTTCGGAGGCAGTGGCGGTGATCATAGCCAATAAGCTTTCACGTCCGATCATGCAGCTGAGAGATCAGATGGAAAATACAGGGATTGAAAATCTGGATATGGAACCTGTGATTTTTAATACAGATGATGAAATGGAAGCTCTGAGCATTGCCTATCAAAAACTGATCAGACGCTTAAATGAAGCTATGGTGAAAGAAAAAAGAATCTCTCTTCTTCAGCTGCAGGCTCAGTTTGACACGCTGCAGGCACAGGTGAATCCTCATTTTATATATAATGTTTTAAATGTAATTTCTAACAGAGGGATTGTGGATGAGGATGAAGAAATTTGCGAAATATGTGGAAGTCTGGCAGCAATGCTGCGCTATTCCGCTAATAATAAGGAGAGATACGCTACAGTAAAAGAGGAATTTGCTTATCTGGATAAATATATTTATCTCTTAAAATCCAGATATGAGCACAGGCTGGAAGTAACAGTAGATTATGATTTATCTATAGAAGGAGAAGTTCTTCCAAAAATTGTGATTCAGCAGCTGGTAGAAAACAGTATTCAGCATGGATATAAAAATGGAAAAGACATTATGAAAATATGTGTACAGGGCTGGAGAGATGAACAGGGATGGTATATTCGTGTACATGATAATGGGGACGGAATTACAGAACAGATTTCTCTGAAACTGGAAAATAAAATGGAAAACATACGGCGGAAGATTATGAGAAGCCAAAGTAATATCGAACTGGAAATTGGAGGCATGGGACTTGCAAATACTTATGCAAGAATGTTCCTTATGTATACAGACAGAGTTATTTTTGATATGAAAAACTGTCAGGATGGATTCAGTATTACAGTAGGCGTCAGAAACAGAAGGGAGGATGACAGTGTATCAGGTAATGATTGTGGATGATGAACCAACATCAGTAAATCTGTTAAAAACAGTAATTGAAAAAAAGTGCGATGGATTTCAGGTAACAGAAATCGCATATGACGGAACAGAAGCTATGGAAAAGTTAAAAGGTGTTCAGCCGGATATTTTAATCACAGATATCCAGATGCAGGTAATGAGCGGACTGGAACTTGTAAAGAGAATCCGTGAGAAATATCCGGAAATGCTTTGTGTACTTGTAAGTGGATATCAGGAATTTGAATATGCGAAACAGGCAATTCAGTACAGAGTTTCGGATTATATCCTTAAACCAATTGTTCCGTCAGATATAAAAAAACTGTTTGTGAAACTGGGAAAGAAACTGAAACAGACGTACTACTATCAGAGAAATATCCTGATTCACAGAATGGTAAATCAGCTTCCGGTGGATGAAATTGAAATTGAAAAATATTTTCAGTCAAATTGTTATTACGGAGCGATTGTCAGAAGAAACGGCATTTTATCAAGATTTTCAGACAGATGTAACAGCGAGGTATTTTCTGACATTAATGAATGGATGATTTCATATGGGCGTGACGATCAGGAAACATTATATCTTTGTCCGGAAGAAATTGTATGCGGAGACTATGTGGATATTATCAGTCATCAGATAAAAAAAGAACAGCCGGAAGCAGAATATATAACAACAGTTATTTTTCGGGAACCGTTTGCCCGGCAGACCATTGGGAATATGATAAAAAGACTTTATCGTGTTCTGGATGAGAGCATTATTCTTGGAAAGAATCAGATGCTTATTATGAATACAGGAGAAGAATTTGTTTCTTCTCAGGATAATGATTACAGCTATCTTCAAAAGCTGGAGAGTATGATAAAATCCAGGCAGTACGACAGTCTGAAAAAAACGGTGAGAGAATTGCTTTATACCTGGGGAGAAGAACAGAGAACACAGCTTTGGGTAGAGTGCAGAGTACGACAGATTTGTTATATGCTGCAACGATACGGAGCAGGAAACGGTGAATACAGAGATTATGAATATCTGATGGATGAAGCATTCAGCAATGCCGGTGATATGAGTCAGCTTGCAGAACAGATATCAGATATTTTTTTCAGAGATTTGAAAGAAAAAACAATGGGTGTACAAAAAACGTCAGCAGAGGACTACTTTAATAAAATAAGGAATTATATACAGAGAAATATGGAAAAACCGTTGAATCTTCAGGAGGTCAGCCATGAAATGGGAGTTTCTCAGACATATCTGAGCCGATTATTTCGGAAATATGAGGGACAGTCCTTTAATAATTATCTGACAGAACTGAGAATGGAAAAAGCAAAGGAACTTTTAGGAAGCCAGGATAAGGTATTTGTCAAGGATGTAGCAACACAGGTGGGATATAAAGATCAGTTTTATTTCAGTCGTATTTTTCATACATGGACAGGGATGAGCCCTTCTGAATATATAGAAAATGAAAAAAACTGACTTGAGACTGTTACATTTCCATGCTCCGTTTAGTTGTCGGCAAAAACTGAGTACATCCAGAGTAGTGATAAAAGGAGTTGGAAGCTGTAAAATAGTATTTGCAATATAGAGGCAGAAAAGCACTTGTAAACAGTTTATATGCATGATACAAAAACAGGCAAAAGCTTGTGTTAAAATATGCTTGATTATAGGACTTGTAAACAAATAGAAATTGGAATATGATAGAAAAAAGAATTCATTATTTTTACAAGTAAATTCGGAAAAATGAAACGGAGGATTCAGGAAATGAAAAAAAAGATTGATGTATTTGAGTATACAGGACAGATTTTAAATGGTGTAAAATCAGGCGTTCTGATTACATCAAAATCAGATGAGAGGGTAAATTCCATGACAATTTCCTGGGGAATGCTTGGAATTGAATGGGGAAAACCTGTTTTTATTACTGTGATCAGAGAGGGAAGATTTACAAGAGAGCTTCTGGAACAGAATGGAGAATTTACAGTAAATATACCCCTTGATGACAGCCAGAAAAAAGCTCTTGGTTTTTGCGGTTCAAAATCCGGACGTGACGTGAACAAGCTCAAAGAACTTGGCCTGACTCTGGAAGAGCCGGAAAGCATTTCCGTTCCAGGAATTAAAGAGCTTCCTCTTACATTGGAGTGCAGGATTGTCTACAAACAGAAGCAGGATATTAATGCAATGGAAAAAGAAACTGTAGAAAAATTTTATCCTCAGAATGTAGAGAGCTCTTTTACAGGCTCTAATCGGGATGTACATATTGCATATTATGGAGAAATTGTCAACGCATATATTATTGAGTAAATTTTAAGTGATTCCCCGGCCGTAACGACCGGGGGATTTTTATCAGCATTTTTTGCAGGAAGCCTCGCAGGGCATGTCAAAGGACGGGTTGAAGGCGTAGAAGTTTTTGGAGTCAAGCTGTTCCTGAACACTTCGAAGGGCTTCACCGAATCTCTGAAAATGAACCACTTCTCTTGCACGGAGAAATCGGATGGGATCTGCAATCTCAGGGATGTTGCGTACCACACGGAGAATATTGTCATAGGTGGCACGGGCTTTTTGCTCTGCTGCAAGATCTTCAAAAAGATCGGTAAGGGGATCGCCCTTACTCTGGAATTCACAGGCGTTAAATGGGATCCCACCCGCAGCCTGAGGCCATATGCCTACCGTATGGTCAATATAATAGGCGCCCAGACCACTTTTTTCTATTTCCTCCATGGAGAGATCGCGGGTAAGCTGGTGAACGATAGTAGATACCATCTCCAGATGGGCCAGCTCTTCCGTGCCTATATCGTTTAGTACAGCTGTTGCCATTCGGTTTGGCATGGAAAAGCGCTGGGAAAGATAGCGGAGGGAAGCACTGATCTCACCGTCCGGGCCACCAGAGTGCAATACCCTATAATATGCCTGGAACCAGCTATTTACAGTGCTTTCAGGACTTTTGAGAAGAGAAAAACCACGAAACTTCTCACGAAACAATGATATCAAAGTACATCTTGCCCTCTTCTTTGTCATAAACAATCTGGTCTACAACGCTGCGGATCAGCAGCCCTTTTTCCTCATATTCCACATCTGGGTTCTTCAAAATATCATTCACAGATTTAATTTCACGAAGAATTTCCTCTGTATTGATTTCGAGTTCTTCATGATCATGCAGCAGGTTTTCGAGCTGGGAATTCAATTTTAATCTGGAGGCTGTCAGACGTTCTTTATTGGCTTTGTATTCTTCTAAAGTATCAATCTCACTCTCGTAAGCTTCCCGGATTCGCTTTTCCCGAACTTCCAGTTTAGAGAGTTCTTTTTGCAACCGCTCAACTTCAAGGTCATTATTATCCTTGGGCTGAGATTTGCGGACATAGGAAAACTCAGCGCCGGAAAGAATCTGATCAAAGTAGTCCGTAACAGCTTCTTCGGCTTTTTTAACGGACAGTGCCACAGAAGTTTTGTGAAACCCCTTGGCATATTTCCAACACTGGAAATAGGGGCAGGCATTGTTTCCTGTGTAGGAGAGAGTAGCGCCACAAATGGAACATTTAATTAATCCGGATAACCAATGCTTGCAGGTAGAGACATTTCTTGCCTTGATCGGACGCTTCCGAGATGCGATCAGTTCCTGCCTTTTCTCAAAACGCTCTCTGGACAGACGTACTTCGTGAGCACCTTCAAATTCCACTCCATTCCAGATCACAGTTCCACAGTAAAAAGGATTTTCGAGAATCCGATCAACAGTGCGGCGTTCAAAAGGATTTCCGCGTTTGGTGCGATATCCAAGATCATTGCAACGTCTTGCTATGGCTGTCTCATCCATATTCTGGTTATCATAGAGATCCATAATATACGATACCATAGCATATTCCGCCTCATTGATAACAAAAGGTTTCCCATGACCAACAGCATCATATCCCAGACAAGGAGTAGATTGATATCCATGCTGCAGAGCTTTTTCTTTCATTCCTCTCAAAACCTCGCCGGACAACCGGATAGAGTAGTACTCATCCATCCATTCAATAATGCGCTCGATCAGACTTCCAAAAGGTCCTTCGATCAAAGGCTCGGAGACACTGACTACATCTACACGATCCTTTTTCAGCATACTCTTGTAGACAATGGATTCTTCCTGGTTCCGGGCAAAGCGGCTGAATTTCCACACCAGAATCACATCGATAGGGTGGGAAGGTTGCTTCGCAGTGGCAATCATGCGCTGAAACTCAGGCCGTTTTTGAACGTGCCGGCCAGAAACACTTTCGGAAAAAATAAAATTCTTGGAAACTATGATATCGTTCTTTTTTGCATAGTCCAATAAAAGACGTTTCTGAGCATCGGGAGACAACTCCGCCTGATCATCGGTACTGACGCGGATATATAGAGCACCTGTTTTCATTAAAACATCACCTCGGTTTAAAATTATGTAATTTTGGGTACAAAAATAACAGTCGAACAAAGTTTCTGATTGAACGACTGTACCGAAGATGATACAATATTCTTTGCATATAGTTGTATTGCATCTTCGGATGTGAGAGCCGGTCCCTGTTGGCGCAGGGGCCGGTTTTTTATTTGGTTAATTTAAGTCTACTAATTCAAGTGTCATAGATGGAGCAGTTTGATCACCAGACAAGGTGCTGTAAGTTTTCAATCCTTGCGATAATCCATAAACGGTGATATTGTCGCCTTCAAGCAATCTGAAATTGCGAAATTTTTCATTTTCGAACCATGTTAAGTATACATAACCTTGTGGTGTCTCGACGAGATACTCAGAGCTGCCAAAATCTTCAGAAACAATTTGAAAAATTGTGCCTGTAGTCGTGATAAAAGAATCATCGTAATTATCGGGACTCCTTTGGAAAGCTTCATAATTTAGTTCGGTACATCCTAATTTAAAAGAATTGTAAATTTCATTCATGTCTACAGAATCAACTATTTTTGCGGATAACATATTGGAAGTTCCAGTAGACCCATCATAATATGTCATAGTAGAAAAATGAATCACGTCCCCATCCTTAGCATTTTGAATAACAGATTCTGGAGAACCTTTTTCTATATCATAACAAGAATTGAAAGAATCACAAATGTAAGAATCTACATTTTTATACCATGCTCGATAAGCAACAGAACTATCATCACCGTGAACATGATCTACAACCATTTCCAAAGTAATAGGTTTTTCTATCAAAGTTCCGCTAAGAATTTCACTATACGGAGTAAGCGGATATTTATCATAATCGATATTGGTGGTACTTGCGTGAGGCTCATCATTTATTTCTTCGTCTGTGTCTGTTGAAAATTCCTTGTTTGGGTCTCTTGATTTTAACTCGTCATCAATTAACTCCTTGAGCGACTCCAACTCATCATCATCTAATAGATACAGTGCGTCATACAAATCTTCGGCAGCTAAAAATTTATTGTATATTTCATTACTAGATGCCATTACAGATACAGGAGAGGCTATAAGACACGTAATAAACAATATTAGCATTTTCTTTTTCATTTCTTTTTTTCTCCTAAAAATGTATTTATTAAAACGCCTATAGCGAATTAATTCAGTTTTAATTTAATCAATCTTTTATCATATCCGGTAACACGAGATATCTGATCTATTGAATACCCCATTTCCTGGTATTCGGAAAGCAGATCATCCGGCAGCAGGAGCTCCATAGCAAACAGATCAGCTTCTCGCTCGTATCTGGCTCCGTTGAGCTGCGTTCGAGTATCCATAAAGATTGCATTTGCTTTTTTATGTAAAAACATGTGTCCAAGTTCGTGAGCCAAAACAAAATGTTGTTCCGGATCCGACAATCGTTCATCCAGATAAATGATATTATTCCGCTGGAAATATTGATAAAAACCCCGCACACCGTCTAATGGATAGTGTACCAGGATTACATTTAAGCCCCGGACAATCTCAAAAGGGTCACGGCTCTTAAACATACGGGCGATTTTGTTCGCCTGTTTTTTGACATCCATATGCGTCAGTCCTTCTTATATTTCTTGGGTGTGTATTTCTCTTTGTTCTTCTTCTTGGCCAGCTCCATACCGATCTGCATAGCAGAAAGAATAGAATCAATAGCTTCCGGGCTGGCTGGATCTCCGTCGAACATCAACCCTTCCTGATTCATAAGCTGTTCTCTAGTTTGCTCCAGAATTTTATCAATATCTTTTTCATCACGCGAAGTAAGGAAAGTTTCACGCCCTAACAGATAATCCATGGAAACATTAAAATAGTCAGCAATCTTTTGCAACTTATCTGTGTTAGGAGAGGATGAGCGCCATCGACTTATTGTTCCGTTGCCAAGACCAAGGGCAGTTTCGAGCTGAGGTAAACTCATATCTCTTTGTCGCGCTAAGGCGCGAATCTTATCTACTAGTGTCAATACCAAAACTCCTTTCTTGGTAACATGAAAAAAATCATGCAAAATATATTGACAACTAGAAAATAATCATGTATCATGTGAATGTACAAAGAAACACATGAAAATAATCTATCTCAAAATAATTCGGCAAAATTATTAAGGGTATATACATGAATATTTTCGGCTATCTCTATGCCCATATGATAGATTATTTTCATGGAAAAGTCAATAGGATTAAGAAAAAAATCATGTAAAAAGAGGTGAAAAAATGATTTACGAGAAAGTAAGGAAATTGTGCAAACAGAAGAAAATTTCGGTATATCGATTAGAAAAAGATCTTGGATTTTCAGCAAGCACGATTATTAAATGGAAAAAATCAATTCCAGCAGCTAACAAGTTAAAAGCTGTAGCAGATTATCTGCACGTATCTATCGAGGATCTACTGGAAGACAATCAAGAGAAAGGAGAGTGAGAAGAATGAAAAAGAAAATGAAAGAAATCCAAGAAAATAACCCTAAATTATTTTCTTGGATTATCGGTGGTATAGCAGGATGGACCGTTACTGCAATATCAATAATTATATATCTTCTGATGGATTAGGAAAAATTTCTCGTGCAAAGTCACCTACCTTAGGAGAATCGAACGGAACATAGTGGGCTTCGCCTGTAAGACTCTGGGTAGCAGAGAATATTGGAACTTTTTTTATGGTATTAGTTTTAATGATACACATTTTGTCCTGGATATAATCAACAACTCCTGTCCCTCTAACTAACTCAAGGCGGCCGAGAGATGAATTGGTAGCAGGATCAATAATATCATCTTCACTCAAACCATAAATTAAAAACTCCTGTCCTTTAGAGATTCCGTCTTCGTTACCAACATTTAATACTAATTTTTCGTTATTGATTACATATGCTACCTGTATTTGCTTCATGATTCAGATACTCCTTTTCTAGTTTTTCATTAATGTAAGTTATGGTTACAGTAGGGCGAATGATTACATTCTGAATAGATTGACGCAACAATTTATCTAAAGAAAAATCATTACAAAATTCAGATATAGTTATTTGAACAATATCACCTTTTTGAATATGACTTACATATCCATAGCCTATAAGTTTTTCGAAATTGTTTGTTTTTAAAAATAAAGATACAAAAACATTTTGATGGAGCAATTTGTTTGGGTGGCAAAGTAAGATTCCGTCATAAATATCTATAAGTTTCACGAGTTCTAAATCGCAGGATGTGTTTTTGGAAAAATAAGTCATTAGGAAAAGCCAAAGAAATAGCAATGCAATCAAAAATAGTATTACAAAAAGAAAATAAGGGACAGAATCTGTTGGCTTAAAAACCCAGAAGAGAACAGATGGAATCAATGCTACAGCAAAAGAAATGAAACATTCTTTAGAGCGTATAAAATCTTTCATAATTTAACCTCCTTTCTTTAAACTCGGTGCTGCAACACCTGTACTTAAAGAATAGGGATAAATAAGAGAAAAGTCAATGAATTTTGTAAAATCCAGAATGCCACATACAAGCTAATGAACATACAGTAATACAGGAGGTGATTAACTGTGAAAGAAATAACATATATCACCAGAATCCGCACAAATGGAGAATACCGGGAATTATCACGGGAGGAAGCAAAGAAACTCCTGCAGGAGCGCATAGAAAACACCTTGCAGGGGTTGAATTACAAAAAAGCTGCCGGATAGGCAGCAGAAAGGAGGACAAGCCATGCGAAGAAAATATTTAGCAGCAGCATACATAGCCGTGTTTGAATGGCTGCTGTCCTGGCAGCAGTGGGATGGAGTAATAAAAACAGTCCTGGCCCTGTGGGTGTTCTGGGTGCTGAACTTAATGCTTATGGCACTTGCAGCAGGAGAGTTAGATAAATGGAGGGATGAAAATGCAGAGATATAACCCGGAGATCCATGCACCTCGTACCGGATGGGATGCAATCTCTCTTGAAATGGCACGAGAGGAAGGTAGAGAGCTTTTTGTAGATGAAAACGGAGAAGTCTGGACAGCGGATAAAAAGCATTTTGCCGGGAAGATTAGGAAAGAGGAACCGGTATGCTGAGGATTATCAAAGAGAACAGACGGCTCCGGAAAGAGAATGCAGAGCTGCGTAAGGCTATCAAGGAAGCTTTACAGGATTTGCTGGATCCAGAGTGCCCTCCGGGTGTCCGGATCTTATCGACCAGTATCCGGTTGGAGAGAGCTCTTGAAAACGAAGGGAGGGAACCGCAATGCCGGAGAGACTGACCAGGAAAAATAGCAGTGGTACATACCGTGTTCCTATGGCAACTCAGGGAGAACTGGATTTGAAATGGCAGCAGGGGGAGCTGAATGTATTCGGTGAACTGGCTAACCGGTTAGGACAGTATGAAGATCTGGGAACGGTAAAGGAATTAACGGAACTGAAAAACAGAATAAAAAAATAGCCCGTACACGGCAATGTACGGGCAAGGGCTTGCGTCCTTCAGAAAACAACTCATGAAAACAATATACCATCTGAGGGGCGCAGGGTCAAGCTAATGCGGGAAAAATCCCGTTTTTATTTTTAACTTTTTTGGGGACAGGACCCCTTCAAGGCTTGATAAGAAGTATTAGAGATAGGTACGAGGTGGTATATGAGGTTTGCATACATAAGACATATA
>OLQH01000729.1_pt1 | contig 32681 bp, 30 predicted proteins | sample 1672671 | NCBI WGS metagenome assembly OLQH01 (sample SAMEA3136712, study PRJEB25190) | human gut metagenome
GGTACTGCCCTATGTGGTAGTGCTGGTGGGAGCGCTGATCGGATTTAACGTCTTTCTGGTGCTGATCGGAGGAACGGTGCTCTCCCTGATCGTGGGCGTGGCTACCGGTTCTATTCTTCCGGCAGATATGTTCAAGGTGGTGGCGCAGGGGCCGCAGATGGACAATTCCGGCGGAATCATGGGTATGTATGACATCACGGTGATTTCCCTTGTGGTGGCCTGTATTGTCTCTCTGGTAAGAGAGATGGGCGGAATCCAGTTTATCCTGGATTTTATTAAGAAACGGGTAAAGGGAAAACGGGGCGGAGAGCTGGGAATTGCGTCTCTTGCTCTTCTGATCGATCTGTGTACGGCAAATAATACGGTGGCTATCGTGATGGCGGGACCGATTGCCAAGGAGATCAGCGAGGAATTTGATATCAGTCCCAGGAGAAGCGCCTCTCTTCTGGATATGTTCACCTCGGTGGGGCAGGGGCTGATTCCCTACGGGGCGCAGCTGCTGTCGGCAGCCAGTCTGGCTACGGCAGTGAGCGGAGTTGCCATGACGCCTTTTGATATTATTCCGTACTGCTTTTATCCAATTCTGATGGCAGTAAGCGGACTTGTGTGGATTCTGTTTGTGAAAAACAGGAAAGGGGAGAAAAGAAAATGAGAAAATTTGAAAAGTCCTCAAAACTGGATAATGTGCTGTATGACGTGAGAGGGCCGGTGGTGGATGAGGCTGGACGGATGGAGGAAGAGGGAAAACATATTCTGAAGCTGAATATCGGAAATCCCGCGCCCTTCGGGTTCAACGCTCCGGAGGAAGTGATTCTGGATATGCGGCGTTCCATCCGGGAGTGTCAGGGGTATTCGGATTCCAGGGGACTTTTCTCAGCCAGAAAGGCGATCATGCAGTATGCGCAGTTAAAGAAGATCCCCGGTGTGGACGTGAATGATATTTATACTGGAAACGGGGTCAGCGAGCTGATCAATCTCTGCATGCAGGCGCTTTTAAATACCGGGGATGAGATCCTCATTCCGGCTCCCGATTATCCGCTGTGGACGGCAACAGCGACGCTGTCCGGCGGCAAAGTGGTTCACTATATCTGTGATGAACAGTCAAACTGGTATCCGGATATTGAGGATATCAAAAGCAAGGTCACGGACAGAACTAAGGCGATTGTAATCATTAACCCCAACAATCCCACCGGTGCCCTGTATCCGGATTCGATCCTGGAAGAGATTGTGGAGATCGCCCGGGAACATGAGCTGATCATCTTCAGCGATGAGATCTATGACCGTCTGGTGATGGACGGGCTGAAGCATACTTCGATTGCTTCCCTGGCTCCGGACGTCTTCTGCGTCACGTTCAGCGGGCTTTCCAAATCCCATATGGTAGCGGGATTCCGGGTGGGCTGGATGATCTTAAGCGGCGCCAAAGAAAAAGCAAAGGGTTATATTGAGGGGCTTAATATGCTCTCCAATATGCGCCTCTGCTCCAATGTGCCGGCGCAGGCTATCGTGCAGACGGCTCTGGGCGGTTATCAGAGCGTGGAGGAATATCTGGTTCCCGGCGGAAGGATCTACGATCAGAGAGAATGTGTTTATGAGGCGGTTCAGGACATTCCGGGGCTTTCCGCTGTGAAACCAAGTGCTGCCTTTTACATTTTCCCGAAGATCGATACGAAACGGTTTAACATCACCAATGACGAGCAGTTTGCACTGGATCTTCTGCGGGAGAAGCGGATCCTGATCGTGCAGGGAAGCGGATTTAACTGGGTGGAGCCGGATCATTTCCGGATCGTATATCTGCCGAGAAAAATGGATCTGATAAAAGCGATGAATGAGCTGGGAGATTTCCTGGAGACGTATCATCAGAATTAAAGGATTGAAAAGAAAAGAGAGTCACTGCAGAAAGCGGAACCTGCATTTTCAGGCAGCCGGGTATGCGGGGGCTCTTTTTTGCGCATACTAAAGAAAATGTGTGAGAGGAGGGAAAAAATGAGGCAGGAAGATGAAAAACAGACAGAATTTAAGCTGGCTGAGCTTCCGGAATGCTGTCAGGAAAAACTGACGGAATTTGAGCGGGAGTTAAATTCCATGGGATACTGGAATATTGCTCTGGTGGCTTATCAGAAGGAGTAGGCGCCGGACGGAGGGGGGATTTTACAAAAGGTGAAAATTTTCACAATAAATTCATATTTTCTTTATTGTTTATGGAATAGGAATAATGGTATAATAATCATAAATTTTTGCGAAATTTATCAGGGAGGAGCAGAGTATCGAGCGTATCTGAAAAACAGGAGAAGAGAAAGGAGCAATACAAATGGCAGGATTTAAGTTAAAAGTTACACCGGAGATGGAGGCACTGACGGAGATCTGTAAGGCAAACAGTCAGATGGACACATCCCTGTACGGAAAATATGATGTAAAGAGAGGTCTGCGTGATATCAACGGAAAGGGTGTGCTGGCCGGACTGACGCAGATTTCCAATATTGTTTCATCCAAGATGGTGGACGGTCAGTCCGTTCCCTGTGAGGGAGAGCTTTATTACCGCGGGTATAACATCAACGATCTGACTCAGGGATTTCTCCGTGAGGGAAGGTTTGGCTTTGAGGAAGTTGCTTATCTGCTGCTGTTTGGCGTGCTTCCCAATGAGGACCAGCTGGAACATTTCAAAGGAATCCTGGCGGCGCAGAGATCTCTGCCCACAAATTTTGTCCGGGACGTGATCATGAAGGCGCCCAGCAAGGATATGATGAATACGCTTTCCCGAAGTGTTCTGACTCTTTACGCTTACGATGCCAACGCGGATGACATCTCTCTGTCCAATGTACTGCGTCAGTGTCTGACGCTGATCAGTGTCTTTCCCATGCTTTCGGTATATGGCTATCATGCATACAATCATTACATAAAGGGGAAGAGCCTCTATATCCACAGACCGGATGAGAAGCTGTCCATGGCGGAAAATATCCTGCTGATGCTCCGGCCGGATCAGAAATACAGCAAGCTGGAGGCCACGATCCTGGATCTGGCGCTGGTACTCCACATGGAGCATGGAGGAGGAAATAACTCCACCTTCACGACGCATGTGGTATCTTCCTCGGGAACAGACACCTACTCTGCTATCGCGGCAGCCCTGGGATCTTTAAAAGGACCCAAGCATGGCGGAGCCAACATTAAGGTGGTGAAGATGTTCCAGGATATGAGAAAACATGTGAAGCACTATGACGATGATGAGGAGATCTGTGCTTATCTGCGCGCGCTGCTTCATAAAGAGGCCTTTGACCGCCGCGGCCTGATTTATGGAATGGGACATGCGGTCTATTCGATCTCTGATCCCAGAGCGACAATTTTCAAAGGATTTGTGGAGAAGCTGGCAAAAGAGAAGGGAAGAGAGAAGGATTTCAAACTTTATTCCAAGGTAGAGGAACTGGCGCCGAAGGTGATTGGCGAGGAGCGCCATATTTACAAGGGTGTAAGCGCCAATGTGGACTTTTACAGCGGATTTGTATACAGCATGCTGGATCTTCCCCTGGAGCTGTACACACCGGTGTTTGCCATCGCCCGTATTGTGGGCTGGAGTGCACACCGGATGGAGGAGCTGATCAATACAGATAAGATCATCCGTCCGGCCTATAAGAATGTGAAGGAAGAAGAGCAGTATATCAGTCTGGGAGACAGATAAGGAAAAAGCAGGTGAGGAAAATGGAACAGGCAGCATTGATTCTTGAAGGAGGAGCCAACCGGGGGATCTTCACCGCGGGAGTTCTGGATTTCCTGATGGATCAGGATTTTCGTGTTTCCTATGTGGTGGGAGTTTCTGCAGGCGCCTGTAATGCGCTGGGCTATGTATCGGAACAAAGGGGCAGGACAAGGGACTGCATCCTGGCACAGAATGAGGAAAAAGATAAGTTAGAAGAGATGAAGCGGGCCGCCAGGACCCGCAGTCTCTTTGATATGGATCAGTTGTTTGACCGCTTTCCCAACGGAGAGATCCCTTTTGATTACGGGACCTATTTTTCTTCTCCTATAGAATGTGAGCTGGTGCTGACCAACTGCCGCACAGGAAGGGCAGAATACCGGCAGGAGAGGCAGGACAGGAAACGCCTGATGGATCTGTGCCGGGCATCCTGCAGCGTTCCGGTGGGAACGCCCATGGTGGAGATTGGTGGCACGCCCTATCTGGACGGAGGACTGGCGGATTCGATTCCGATTCTCAGGGCAATGGAAAAGGGCTGGAGAAAGAATATTGTAGTGCTCACCAGAAATGCGGGCTATCGGAAAAAGCCGCCCCACGCGGCACGGGCGCTCTATCAGGCTGCCTATACAAAATATCCCGAGCTTTTAAAGACGCTGCTGAAAAGGGCGCGGATGTACAACCGGACGCTGGCGGCTATTGAAAAGTGGGAGCGGGAGGGCAGGATTTTTGTGATCCGTCCGCAGATGAAGGCCATCGGGCGGCTGGAGAGCGATCCCAGACTTCTGGAAGCTTTCTACCGGGACGGCTATGAGCAGATATGCAGGCAGTATGAGGCGCTGCAGACCTATCTTCAAAAGTAAGAAACAAAGAGGAGAAAACCTTCAGTCATGATGTTAGATATATTTTATCCGGACGAGACCTGTTCGTCTGTTTATGAGATTGACTTTGAACAGAGATACGGGCAGGGAATCCGGGGACTGATCTTTGATATTGATAATACGCTGGTGACTCACGGTGCGCCGGCAGATGAGAGATGCCGCTGTCTGTTTGAGCGGCTTCACCGGCTGGGATTTGAGACCTGCCTTCTTTCAAATAATCAGCTGGAGCGGGTAAAATCTCTGGCGGATGAGATTGGAGCGCGCTTTATCGAGAATGCCCATAAACCAGGAAAGAAAAATTATCGGAAGGCTATGGAACTGATGGGGACAGATACGACGAACACCCTTTATATCGGAGACCAGATCTTTACAGATGTGTGGGGGGCAAAGCGGTGCGGGATCCCCAATATCCTGGTGGCGCCCATCCATCCGAAAGAGGAGATCCAAATCGTGCTGAAACGGTACCTGGAACGGATTGTACTGCGATCCTACGAAAAGCACAGGAGGAGACAGGGATGAAGCATATTATTCTGATCGGGTTTATGGGGAGCGGGAAAACCTCCCTGGGATCCCGCCTGGCGAAGGCCATGAAGCGTTCTTTTGTGGATACGGATGAGCGGATCGTCAAGGAGAGCGGGATGACCGTCGAAGAAATTTTCCGGCAGGAGGGAGAGGTCGGCTTCCGGAGGAGAGAGACTGAAAGCCTGAGAAATCTTCTGAAGGAGAGTGAACCGGCGGTGATTTCTGTGGGCGGGGGGCTTCCGGTTCAGCCGGAGAATCACCTCCTTCTGCAGCAGCTGGGAACCGTAATTTATCTGCAGACTTCTTTGGAGACTCTGAAACAGAGGCTTGCCGGGAGTACCGGGCGGCCATTGTTAAAAGGGCAGGATCTGGAGGCGCGGATCCGGGAACTGATGGATCAGCGGGAAGAGATCTATCAGGAAGTGGCAGACCTTTTCGTGGATACAGACGGAAAAACCTTCCGGGAACTGATTTCTGAGATCGAAAACAGACTGGAATACCGATGAAATAAGGGAAGATGCAAAAAATAGTTGAAAAATTTGAGACGGTATTATAGAATGTAAAATAGTGAATCAGTACATTAAGGAGGAATATCGTTATGATATCAGCAGGAGATTTTAGAAATGGTGTTACTCTGGAGATCGACGGAAACGTAGTGCAGATCCTCGAGTTCCAGCACGTAAAACCGGGAAAGGGCGCAGCCTTTGTCCGCACAAAACTGAAAAATGTGATCAATGGCGGTGTTGTTGAGAAAACGTTCCGTCCTACAGAGAAATTCCCCGCAGCACGTATTGACCGTGAGGATATGCAGTATCTGTACAACGACGGAGATTTATATTACTTTATGAATTCCGAAACCTATGAGCAGATTGGTATTAATCAGGATACCATCGGTGACGCGCTGAAGTTCGTAAAAGAGAACGAAGTGTGCAAGGTATGTTCTTACAATGGAAGTGTATTTGCTGTTGAGGCACCTCTGTTTGTAGAGCTGGAGATCACCGAGACCGAGCCCGGATTCAAGGGAGATACTGCTCAGGGAGCTACCAAGCCGGCTACTGTTGAGACCGGTGCCCAGGTGAATGTTCCGCTGTTTGTAGAGCAGGGGGACAAGATCAAGATCGATACCAGAACAGGTGAGTATCTGTCCAGAGTATAAAAAAGCAAAAAGGGATTCCTGCGGGAGAGGCAGGCTTTCTTCGGACGGCCTGTTTCTCTTCGGAGAACTCTTATTTTCCAAATCATTTATCTTTCTGTCGGCATGGTCATGCCAGAATTTCAATAAAAATCAAGAAGAATAGAAAAGAAAAGGACGTTCCATGGGGAAGGTGTGCTTTTGCGGAAGGCAGACCTTTGGCATGGAATGTCAAAAATAATTTAGGAAAGGGGAATTTTATGGACAAAACAGAATTTTTTTTGAAACTGGAGGGGGAACTGCAGCGTCAGATCCTGGAGCCGGTTCAGATCCGACAGCACAAAATCCGGAAGAACAACGGAAAGACGGTGCTGTGCCTTACCATTCTGGCCAGGGGGCAGAAAGCATCCCCGGCGATTCCGCTGGATCCTTACTTTCAGAGATGGAGACAGGGGTGTCCGCTGGAGAGGCTGGCAGAGGAGGTATTTGAAGCCTGGCGCCAGGCGCTCGGGTTTTCCGGATGGGAAGGGGAAGATTTTTTCTGCTATGAGAGGGTGAAAGACAGGATCTTTCAGATGGTGATCAGCCGGGAACAGAACAGAGAGATCCTGGAAGAACAGCCCTGGCAGTCTTTTCTCGATCTGGCAGTTGTCTGTTACTGCCGGCTGGATCCCAGAATGACACCGGAAGCCCTGGTGCGCATTGAACGCCGCCACCTGGAGCGCTGGGGAATCGGGGAAGAGGAACTTTTTCGTCAGGCAAAAGAGAATGGACGCCGCTTTATGCCGGGGCGGCTGTACTCCATGCGGGAGATTCTGGGTTTTCAGGACGGGGAGATCCCGCTCTATGTGCTGACCAATGAACAGCGTTATCTGGGCGCGGAGGCGATCACCGACGAAACGGCGCTGAAAAAAACGGGCGAACGGCTGAACAGTGATTTCTTCGTTTTGCCCAGCAGTATTCACGAATGTCTTATTCTGCCCATGTCCGGGCAATTTTCCAGAGAAATGTTAAGAAAGCTGGTTCAGGAGGTAAACCTGACCCAGGTAGAAGAGGAAGAGGTACTTTCTGATCAGGTATATGTATATAAAAGAGAGCAGGGAGTTCTGAGCCTGTAAGAAAAGAGAGGGAGTGCCGCAGAGAGTCTGGGCGGTACAGGTTTTTCGTGCGGCATTCCCGGGGAAAAACTGAGGTGAAAAGTTACAGGATTTCCTCTTTACAAACAGAGCGTTCTGTGCTATTATAAATAAGTGCGAAGAAGCACGGGTAAGCATCTGTAGCTCAGGGGATAGAGCAACGGTTTCCGGTACCGTGTGTCGGGGGTTCGAATCCCTCCAGATGCGTTTAAAAAGCAGGAAAGCATTTGAAAGAACAGATTCTTCTGTGAGGGAAGGAGGTCCACAGCTGTGGATGATTTTAGAGAATGGCTTTCTGATAATCTGAGATATATTATGCTGGGGCTGGGGATTGTACTGGTTCTGGCAATTCTGTTTTTTGGAATCCGATTTCTCACGAACAAGCTGTCTGATGACGAGGGGAAGGAGAATAAGCCCCCCCAGACGCAGCAGAGTGATGTGGGGAGTGAACCTACGCCGGAGGTGACAGTTTCACCCACGCCCACAGAAGAACCGGAAGAGGAGAAAAATCTGCTGGAAAAGGGCGCGTATCCGGAAGTAAATGCGCTGATGCACAATTACTATGCGGCTCTGAGCAGCAGGGATGTGGAGACGCTCCGGGGGATTCTGGACGGGTTCAGCCAGGAAGACAGTGATCTGATCGCTTCTTCTGACTATATCCAGGGTTATCAGAATGTGGAGACTTACACGAAAAAAGGTTTGAAGGACGGAGAGTATGTGGTTTTTGCCGCTTACGATCTGAAATTTGTAAATATTGATACCGCTTTGCCGGGACTGAGCCAGCTGTATGTATTTCAGGATGAGAACGGCGCGCTTAAGCTCGCAGGTGAGGCGATGTCAGAAGAGACAGAGAGCTATATGGAGCAGATCTGTCAGGATGAGGATGTGAAGACGCTGATCAGCGATGTGCAGCTTCGGGCAGATGCGGCACGGGAAGGGGATCCGGCTCTGAGCACTTTCCTGGGCGAGCTGGGAATTTAACAGAATAATCAGAGGTACTTATATAGGTTCAAGATTGGTTGAACGTTTCTACAAACTACCGAAATAGTTGACTATAAGTTCCTGCGGCAGAGGAAATCTGCTGCGGGGACTTTTCTTTTTTTAAAAATTTATCTACAGGGAGGGCTTGAAAATGAGAAATTTTGTATTAAAAGGAAATATCTGTTTCTGTGATGAAGAAAAAAAGCTGCAGATCCGGGAAAAGGCCTGGGTGGTCTGCGAGGACGGGATCTGCCGGGGAGTGTTTGACCGCCTTCCGGAAGCATACAGGAACTTTGAAGTGAAAGATATGAAGGAACAGCTGATCCTGCCGGCGCTTACGGATCTGCATACCCACGCGCCCCAGTACGCTTTCCGCGGGCTGGGCATGGATCTGGAGCTGCTGGACTGGCTGGATACCCATACGTTTCCGGAGGAAGCGAAGTATGCGGATCCCTCCTATGCAGAAAAAGCATATCGCATCTACACGGAAGATTTAAAGAAAAATGCGGTGACCAGAGCGGTGATCTTCGGAACGCTTCATGTGGAGGCCACAGAGATTCTGATGGATCAGCTGGAGGCGACCGGTCTGGTGACAATGGTGGGGAAGGTAAATATGGATCGAAACGGCGGAAAAGATCTGGAGGAGAAGGATGCGGCTTTCTCAGCCGCAGAGACCAGAAGGTGGCTTCGGGAGATTCAGGGGAGATACCGCCGTACCTATCCGATCCTGACGCCCCGGTTTATTCCATCCTGCTCTGGAGAACTGATGGGAGAGCTGAAAGAGATCCAGAGAGAGACGGGGCTTCCGGTACAGTCTCATCTTTCTGAGAACCCGGGGGAAGTCCAGTGGGTGAGAGAACTTTGTCCGGAGGCAGAGTCTTACGGGGATGCTTATGTCCGGGCAGGCCTGTTTGGAGATGACTGTCCGGCCATCATGGCGCACTGTATCTGGGTGACAGAAGCGGAGATGGAACAGATGAGAAAGCGGGGGGTTTACGCGGCACACTGTCCCCAGTCCAATGCGAATCTTTCCTCCGGCATTGCGCCGGTGCGCCGGTTTCTGCAGAAGGGGATTCCCACAGGACTGGGAAGTGACATTGCGGCCGGCAGCAGTGTGTCTGTTCTACGGGCTATGGCGGATGCGGTACAGGTGTCGAAGCTGCGGTGGAGGCTTGTGGATCAGAGAGAAGCGCCTCTTACCCTGGAAGAAGCTTTTTATCTGGGAACGCTGGGAGGCGGCACTTTCTTTGGAAAAGTGGGCAGCTTTCTGGACGGATATGAATTTGATGCGGTGGTATTTGACGATGGAGATCTGCCCCATCCTCAGAAACTGGATGTGAAGAGCCGGCTGGAACGTCTGATCAGTCTGGCGGACGACCGGCAGGTGGTGCATAAATATGTAAGGGGGACAGAACTTTTTTAATATTTGGCCGCTTTCCTGAAAAAGAACAAAAAAATGACCTGCTCGTGCAGGCCATTTTTTAATGAGGGGGGAGATAGTGAGTGGTTCATCAACTATCTGTAATATACTATAAGGGATAAATGTGATGGAAGTATGTACAAATTCTAAAAGAAAAAGAAATTCTCTTAAGAAAACCTGAAGAGAACAGAAGAAAAAGAAAAAGTGGCGGGAAAGGCGGAATTTGCGGAGGGACAGAAGTTGAAAAGGAAAAGTAACTATGCTAAACTAGACACAAAGTGACTGAAAATTGCAGTGTAAGGGGGATTGTATGATGAAAATCTCAGCTTTATTGGAGAGACTGGAGTATACCTGTCTGCAGGGAAGCCTGGAAAAAGAAATCCTTCAGGTGGAATATGATTCCAGGAAAACAGGAGAGGGCGCGCTGTTTGTCTGCATACGGGGAGCGGCGGCAGACGGACATAAATTTGCTGCCCAGGCGGCAGAAAAAGGGGCGGCAGCTCTGGTGGTGGAAGAGCCGGTAGATGTGCCGGAGGAAGTAACGGTCATTCAGGTCAGGGACAGCCGGTACGCTCTGGCAGTTCTCTCGGCAGCCTGGTTCGGCTATCCTGCGGAACATCTGAAGGTGATCGGGATTACAGGGACGAAGGGCAAAACGACAACCACTTATATGGTAAAATCAATTTTGGAAAATGCAGGCTATCAGGTGGGACTGATCGGAACGATCGAGACGGTCATCGGGGAGAAGAAAATCCCTTCCGTGAACACCACACCTGAATCTTATCTGGTTCAGAAGTATTTCCGGGAAATGGCAGATGCCGGCTGTACCTGTGTGGTGATGGAGGTGTCCTCCCAGGCCATCATGATGAAGCGGACGGCGGGATTTACGTTCGAGATCGGGATTTTTACCAATATTGAGCCGGATCACATCGGTCCGAATGAGCATGGCAGCTTTGAGGAATACTTAAGTTATAAGAGCCAGCTTTTGCAGCAGTGCAGGATCGGTATTGTGAACCGGGATGATCCTCATTTTGAACAGATGATAGAGGGGCATACCTGCCGCCTTGAAACTTACGGTTTTTCAAAGGAGGCAGATCTGCGGGCCGAGGAGGCCAGGCTGGTGTCCCGCCCTGGTTATCTGGGCATTTCCTATCAGCTGGAAGGACTTATGCATTTTCCGGTGGAGATCGATGCTCCTGGAAAGTTTTCTATTTACAATTCGCTGACGGCCATTGCGATCTGCCGTCATTTTAAGGTATCTGAGGAAAATATAAAAAAGGCGCTTAAGGAGGCAAAGGTAAAGGGAAGGATCGAGATGGTAAAGGTATCGGATGCGTTTACTCTGATGATCGATTATGCCCACAATGCCATGGCGCTGGAGAGTCTTCTGACAACGCTTCGGGAATATCATCCTCACCGGCTGGTATGTCTGTTTGGATGCGGGGGCAACCGTTCCCGGCTGCGCCGTTATGAGATGGGAGAAGTTTCAGGACGGCTGGCAGATCTTACGATCATTACTTCGGATAACCCGAGAGACGAGGAGCCGCAGGCAATCATTGACGACATTAAGACGGGAATCGCGAAGACGGAAGGAAAGTATGTGGAGATCGTTGACCGCAAGGAGGCGATTGCCTACGCGATCCATCACGGGGAGCCGGGGGACATCATTATTCTTGCGGGAAAAGGCCACGAGGATTATCAGGAGATAAGAGGAAAGAAATACCCTATGGATGAGCGTGTTCTGATCAGGGAGATTCTGGAAGAAGACAGATGAAATATGCGGATGTGATTGTGGATATTACAGCGGAACAGCTGGATCGGACCTTTCAGTACCGGATCCCGGAGACACTTGCGGGAACAATCCGGACGGGAATGCAGGTGGAGATCCCCTTTGGAAACGGGGGGAAGATCAGGAAGGGTTATGTGATCGGGCTTACCGATCAGCCGGCTGTTGCAGAGAACAGAATGAAGGAGATCCGGGGGGTTGCCGCCGGGGGCGTGGGGGCAGAATCCCGTCTGATCGCACTGGCGGGCTGGATCCGGGAAAACTATGGTTCCACCATGATCCAGGCATTAAAAACGGTGCTTCCGGTGAAGGAAAAGATTCGGGCCAGAGAAGAGAAAACGCTGACGTTACTTCTTTCAGAGGAGAAGGCTAAAGAGCAGCTGGATTTTTACCGAAAGAAACATCAGTCTGCCCGGGAGAGACTTCTGGGAGAGCTGATGGCGGAAAAACAGCTGGATTATAAAGAGGCGGTTCAACGGCTGAATCTTTCGGCGTCTGTGGTGCGGGCTATGGAAGAGCAGGGGGTGCTGCAGGTGCGGACCAGACAGATCAGCAGAACGCCCCTCCCGGAGATTGAAACGGTGCAGGAGCCCCTTCTTCTCACGGAGGAGCAGCAGCGGGTGGCCGGAGAGATTCTGGAAGAATGGAAAGGGAAGGGAAGAACCTGTCTGATACGGGGAGTCACGGGAAGCGGCAAGACGCAGGTGTATCTGAAGCTTCTGGAGGAAGTTCTGAAGAAAGGGCAGCAGGCGATCGTGCTGATTCCGGAGATTGCCCTTACTTACCAGACGGTGATGCGTTTCTGCCGCCGGTTTGGCAGTCAGGTGTCTGTAATCCATTCCCGGATGTCCCAGGGGGAGAGGTACGATCAGTTCGAGCTGGCCAAAAAAGGACAGGTAAAGATTATGATCGGTCCCCGCTCCGCGCTTTTTACTCCCTTTCCGAATCTGGGTCTCATACTCATCGATGAGGAGCATGAGGGAAGTTATAAGAGTGAAAATACACCCCGCTACCACGCCAGGGAGACGGCGATTGCCCGGGCGGCGCTGGAGGGAGCCAGGGTGGTGCTGGGATCTGCCACTCCTTCCGTGGATGCGTTTTATCAGTGCGAGCTGGGAAATTACCGTCTGCTGACTTTAACGGAACGGTACGAAAACAGGCCGCTGCCCCGGGTGGAAATCGCCGATATGCGGCAGGAGCTGAGGGAAGGAAACCGCTCTATTTTCAGCAGAAGACTGCAGGAAGCCATGGAAGACCGGCTGGAGAAGGGAGAACAGATCATGCTGTTTCTGAACCGGAGGGGATATGCCGGATTTGTCTCCTGCCGTTCCTGCGGCCATGTGGTGAAGTGTCCGCACTGTGATGTTTCCCTGTCGGAACACAGAGGAGGCGTGCTGGTCTGCCATTACTGTGGTTATCAAAGACCGGGGCTTTTGCGGTGTCCTTCCTGCGGATCGCCCTATATCGGGGGATTCCGGGCGGGGACCCAGCAGATCGAACAGCTGGTAAAAAAGAGATTTCCCGGTGCGGGGGTTCTGCGAATGGATCTGGACACGACCCGGAAAAAAGGGGGGCATGAGAAGATCCTGGAAGCCTTTGCAGAAAAAAAGGCGTCGATTTTGATCGGGACCCAGATGATTGTGAAAGGGCATGATTTTCCGGGAGTTACGCTGGTAGGCGTGCTGGCGGCGGATCTGTCGCTCCACGGCGGCGATTACCGGGCGGCAGAGCGTACATTTCAGCTTCTGACCCAGGCGGTGGGCCGGGCCGGGCGGGGGACGAAGCCGGGGGAGGCCGTGATTCAGACTTACAGTCCGGATCATTATGCTGTGCAGACGGCAGCAGAGCAGGATTACGAGGCCTTTTACCGGCAGGAGATGAATTACAGAAAACTTCTGGGCTATCCGCCGGCCTCTTCTCTGATGGCGGTCCATGGCAGCGGCACGGATGAGGCCCAGCTTGCGCTGGCGATGGAATACCTGCAGAAGTTTCTGGTGAAACTGGACCGAAACAGGCAGCTTCAGATCATCGGGCCGGCGCCGGAGAGCATAGCCCGGATCAGTGACAGATACCGGAGTGTGCTCTATGTCAAACAGAAGGACTATTCCCTGCTGGTCTGGATGAAAGACAGGCTGGAGCAGTATATAGAGGTAAACAGAGGATTTCAGAAGATTACGATACAGTTTGAATTTAACGGATAAGGAGAGAGAAAAAATGGCAATTCGCAACATCAGGATTATGGGAGATAAGGTACTGGAGAAAACATGCCGGCCGGTGGAGGAAATGACTCCGAAGATCGCGGAGCTGATCCGCGATATGCTGGAGACGATGTACGATAAGATGGGGGTAGGGCTGGCAGCGCCCCAGGTGGGAATTTTAAAAAGGATCGTAGTGATCGATGTGGGGGATGAGCACGGACCGTATATCATGATCAATCCCCGGATTCTGGAAACTTCTGGGGAGCAGACCGGCGAGGAGGGATGCCTGAGTCTTCCCGGGAAATTCGGCATTGTTACCCGGCCGAATTTTGTGAAGGCGGAGGCGCTGGATCTGGATATGCAGCCCTATGTCATAGAAGGAGAGGGACTGCTTGCCCGGGCGATCTGCCACGAGTGCGATCATCTGGATGGAAACATGTATGTAAGGCTGGTGGAGGGAGAGCTTCACAGCGCGGACGAAGACTGGGAAGAGGAGTAAGCGATGAGAGCAGTATTTATGGGAACTCCGGATTTTTCTGTGGGAACACTGGAAGCAATGATCCGGGCAGGACACAGGGTGGAAGCGGTTTTTACTCAGCCGGATAAGCCGAAAGGGAGAGGAAAATCTCTTCAGATGACGCCGGTGAAGGAAGCGGCGTTAGCCCACGGGATCCCGGTTTATCAGCCCAGGAAGATCCGGGAGGAAGAAAATGTAAAGATTTTAAAGGAGATCGATCCGGATGTGATCGTGGTAGTGGCTTTTGGACAGATCATTCCCCAGAGTGTTCTGGATATCCCCAGATACGGGTGTATTAATGTTCATGCCTCTCTGCTGCCCAAATACCGGGGAGCGGCGCCGATCCAGTGGGCGGTCATTGACGGGGAGGAGAAGTCCGGTGTGACGATCATGCAGATGGATGCCGGACTGGATACGGGGGATATGCTCTTAAAAGGAGAGCTTACCCTGGATGAAGAGGAGACCGGCGGCAGCCTGTTTGACCGGTTAAGTTCCCTGGGTGCGGGGCTTCTGGTGGAGGCGCTGGAAAAACTGGAGCAGGGAACGCTTACGCCTGAAAAACAGCCGGAGGAAAGTCCGACGCCTTATGCAGCGCAGATCAGCAAAGCGCAGGGAGAGATTGACTGGGGAAAGAGTGCAAAAGAGATTGAGCGCCTGATCCGCGGACTGGATCCGTGGCCCAGCGCCTACACCCATTTAAATGGAAAGACACTGAAGATCTGGAAGGCAAGAGCCGGGGAGAGAGAAGAGACCGGCGGCCAGGCAGGCGAGATCCTGGAGCGGGACAAAAACAGTCTCACTGTTCAGACCGGACAGGGGGTTCTTGTTCTTCTGGAAGTGCAGCTGGAAGGCAAAAAGCGTATGGACACCGGTGCTTTCTTAAGAGGTTTTCCGGTGGAGACAGGTACGGTGCTGAAATAAAGAAGCGAGAAGGAGAGAGAACAGTATGCCATATTTTGGATTTTATTGGGACAATACGTATATTCTGGTGCTGCTGGGAGCAGTGATCTCCATGATCGCCTCCAGTGTGCTCAAAAGCAATTATGCGAAATATCGCCGGGTATATACGCGGTCCGGGATTACAGGCGCGGAAGCAGCCAGAAGACTGCTGCAGAGCCAGGGAATTTATGATGTGCAGGTGTATCAAATCAGCGGAGAGCTGACAGATCACTATAATATCCGGGAGCGGTCAGTCGGACTTTCCGGTGATATTTTTCATGGAAGTTCCCTGGCATCCGTGGGAGTGGCAGCGCACGAGGGCGGCCATGCGGTCCAGCACAGCCAGGGATATCTGCCGATTCAGATCCGGGATGCTGTCGCACCGGCGGCCAATATCGGCTGTTCCCTGTCTATGCCGATTTTTGTGGCGGGGCTTATCTTTTCCATGCCGGTGCTTTTAAAAGCGGGAATTCTCCTGTTTTCCCTGGCAGCTCTTTTTCAGGTGCTGACCCTGCCCATCGAGTTTAACGCATCGAGAAGGGGAATGCGCCTGCTGGTGGAGAACGGAATCCTGGCGGAGGATGAGCTGCCAGGAGTGAGAAAGGTTCTTTCCGCCGCTGCCATGACGTATGTGGCGGCACTTCTGGCCACGCTGCTGCAGCTGCTGCGGCTGGTTATTCTGGCAGGAGGTAGAGACCGTGACGACTAACATAAGAGAAAATATCCTGGAGATCCTTATGGAGATCAATGAGGAGGGAGAGTACAGCCATATCGCTATCCGGCGGGGACTGGAGAAGCTTTTGTATCTGCCGAAGCAGGAGAGAGCCTTTCTCACCCGGGTCTGTGAGGGGACGACGGAATACCGTCTGCAGATTGATTATATTATTGATCAGTTTTCCAGTGTAAAGGTAGAAAAGATGAAGCCGGTGATCCGCAATATTCTGCGCAGCGCCGTATATCAGATGCGCTGGATGGACAGCGTGCCGGACTCTGCGGTCTGCAATGAAGCTGTAAAGCTGGCGCAGAAAAAGGGGTTCTATAATCTGAAGGGATTTGTAAACGGAGTTCTGCGAAATATTATGCGGAACAAGGAACAGCTGAAATTTCCGGGGGAGGACAGACCGGTGGATGCACTTTCTGTGCGTTACTCTATGCCCCGGTGGCTGGTGGAGCGGTGGATCGGCCAGTATGGAAGAAAGACAACCGAGATTATGCTGGCGGATTTCATGAAGGAGCGCCCGACCACAGTGCGGTGCCGTCAGTATATGACCAGCCGGGAGGTGGCGGTGAAAAGCATGGAGGAGCAGGGAGTGAAAGTCGAGCAGGCGCCGTATCTGGACTATGCCTACTACATTTCCGGCTATGATTACCTGCCCTCTCTGGAATCTTTCTTTCTGGGGAGGATCCAGCCGCAGGATGTGAGTTCCATGCTGGTGGGAGAGATCGCTGCACCGAAGGAAGGAAGCTACTGCATTGATCTGTGCGCGGCGCCGGGAGGGAAGAGCCTTCATCTGGCGGATAAGCTTAAGGGAACCGGACGGGTGGAGGCCCGGGATCTTACAGAGTATAAGGTGGATTTGATCCGGGAAAATATTGAAAGGAGCGGCCTGGAAAATATTTATGCAAGAAGAAAGGACGCTCTGGTTTTTGATCCGGCGGATAAGGATGCGGCGGATCTGGTGCTGGCGGATGTGCCCTGCTCCGGTTACGGGGTGATCGGACATAAGACGGACATTAAATATAAGATGACGCCGGCGAAAGAGGCAGATCTGGTACTACTGCAGAGAAGGATTCTGCACAATGCGGCTCAGTGCGTACAGCCCGGAGGAACCCTGATCTATAGTACGTGTACGATCAATCCCCGTGAAAATGAGGAGAATGTCCGCTGGTTTTTGGAACATTATCCTTTTGAGGCGGAGAGCCTGAATCCCTATCTTCCGGAAGAACTTCGTGGAGGAACTGCAGAAGAGGGATGGCTGCAGCTGCTGCCCGGCATACATAAATGCGATGGATTTTTCATTGCAAGGCTTGTGAGGAAGAAAGATGAATGAGTATGATATCCGTTCCATGACCCTGGAAGAACTGCAGGCAGTGATGGAGAAGATCGGGGAGAAGCCCTTTAAAGCAAAGCAGATCTATCAGTGGCTTCATGAGAAGTGCGCGGCTGATTATGAGGAGATGACAAATATATCCAGGGGGCTTCGGGAGAGGCTGGCAGAAGCGTATCCCCTGTCCGGTCCCAGGGCTGTGGAGGTGCAGACTTCCAGAATCGACGGGACGCAGAAATATCTGTTTCGTCTGGCAGATGGAAATGTGGTGGAGAGTGTTCTGATGCGCTATCACCATGGAAACTCGGTCTGCATTTCTTCCCAGGTGGGCTGTAAGATGGGATGCCGTTTCTGCGCTTCCACGCTGGATGGATGGACCAGAAATCTGCTGCCTTCCGAGATGCTTTCCCAGATCTATCAGATCCGCAGGATGACCGGGGAGAGGGTCTCCAATGTGGTTGTGATGGGTACGGGGGAACCCCTTGACAATTATGATAATCTGCTCCGCTTTATCCGCATGCTTACAGATGAGAAGGGACAGAATATCAGTCAGAGAAATATCACAGTGTCCACCTGCGGACTGGTGCCTGAGATCAGGAAACTGGCGGAAGAAAATCTTCAGATCACGCTGGCGCTGTCCCTGCATGCGCCGAATCAGCAGAAAAGAGAGCAGCTGATGCCTATTGCCAGGCGTTATTCTCTTCCGGAGGTTCTGGATGCCTGCCGGTATTATTTTGAGAAGACAGGCCGGAGGATGACTTTTGAGTACAGTCTGGTGGGGGGAGAGAACGACAGTCAGCAGGACGCGGAGGAACTTTCCCGTCTGATCGGGGGGCTTAACTGCCACGTAAATCTGATTCCGGTGAACCCCATTAAGGAGCGCAGCTACGTACAGTCTGATAAAAAAGTTACCTTGAATTTCAAAAAGAAACTTGAAAAATACGGAATAAATGTTACTATTAGAAGAGAAATGGGCCGGGATATAGACGGGGCCTGTGGACAATTGCGCAAGCGATATATGGATGAGACATAGGAGGGCGGGAATATGGAGTCGTTTTCTGTGACTGATGTGGGTCAGAAACGCGAGCTGAATGAAGATTATGTATTTGCGTCCGTACAGCCTGTGGGGAATCTCCCGAACCTGTTTGTGGTTGCCGATGGCATGGGAGGACATAATGCAGGAGATTTTGCTTCCTGTTATGCGGTTCAGGTGCTTTTGGAGACCATTAAGAAGGATATGAATTTTAATCCGGTGAAGATTATCCGGCATGGAATGGAGACCGCCAATGAGCAGCTCATTGAGCAGGCTTCCAAGGTAAGTTCCATGGCGGGGATGGGAACCACCATGGTGGCAGTGACTATCGTGGGACACTATGCTTATGTGGCTAATGTGGGGGATAGCCGTCTCTATGTGCTGGGGGAAACGATCCGGCAGATCACCAGGGACCATTCGCTGGTGGAGGAGATGGTTCGGATGGGAGAACTGACACCTGAGGAAGTGCGGAACCATCCGGATAAAAATATTATAACAAGGGCATTGGGAGCGGGCAAAACCGTGAACGTAGACTTCTTTGACGTAAGGCTGGAGCCGGACGACAAGCTGCTGCTCTGCTCTGATGGATTGTCGAATATGCTGACAGACCAGGAAATCCTGGATATTGTCAAAGCGGCTGGGGAGGAACGGGATCCGGCAACGGATCTGGTGAGAAAAGCCAATGAAAATGGCGGCAAAGACAACATATCTGTTATTGTAGTTGAACCATTTGCAAACGAGGTGAAAAAATGTTAAAAGAGGGCATGATTGTAGGGGAGCGCTACGAGATCATCGGCAGAGTGGGATCCGGCGGTATGGCGGATGTCTATAAGGCCAGGGATCACAAGCTCAACCGGATGGTGGCGTTCAAGGTATTAAAAGCGGAATTCAGCAATGATACGAATTTTGTGGGCAAATTTCAGAGGGAAGCGCAGGCGGCAGCACGTCTTTCCCATCCTAATATTGTAAATGTGTACGATGTAGGAGAGGACAATGGAATCAACTACATCGTCATGGAACTGGTGGAAGGTATTACGCTGAAGGATTATATCACAAGAAAAGGAAAGTTGAGCGTCCGGGAAGCCACCAGTATTGCGATCCAGGTATCTCTGGGACTGGAGGCGGCTCATAACAGCGGGATCATTCACCGGGATGTAAAGCCTCAGAATATCATCATTTCCATTGATGGAAAGGTGAAACTGTCGGATTTCGGTATCGCCCGGGCGACTTCTTCCAATACGATCAGCACCAATATGATGGGATCTGTCCACTACAGTTCCCCGGAACAGGTGCGGGGCGGTTACAGCGATGCCAAGAGTGATATTTATTCTCTGGGTATTACCATGTATGAGATGGTTACCGGACGGGTTCCCTTTGACGGGGAGAGCACCGTTTCCATCGCGATCAAGCACCTGCAGGAGGAGATGGAGGCGCCGACCAAGTATGCGCAGATTCCACACAGCCTGGAGCAGATCATTTTCAAATGTACGCAGAAAAGTGTGGATCGCCGTTACAACACCATGTCGGAGGTTGTGGACGATCTGAAACACTCTCTGATCGATCCGGACGGGGATTTCGTCCGCCTGGCACCTCTTTCCAGCCATGCGCAGACGATCATGATTTCTCCGGAGGAAATGGAGGCGATCCGGGAGGGGCATACGGGAAATGTGCCGGTAGTAAAACCGGAGTCAGATGCAGATTACTATAAGCGCAAATATGAGGAGTATGAGGGAAAAGAGCAGTATCCCGGATACGATGAAGATGACGAATATGAAGAGAATGAGGACGAAGATGAGGACGGCGTAAGCTCCAAGCTGGAGAAGGCCATGACGATCGGCGGCTTTGTGATCGGCGGAATTATCATCTGTATTCTGATCTTCTTTATTGGAAAAGCTGCAGGTATCTTCAATTTCGGCGGAAAGAGCACTCCGACTCCCACAGTGACGGAAGCTCCCGCAGATGATGAGGCGGACACGGTGAAGGTTCCCAGCTTCCTGGGTAAGACTGAGGAAGAGGCAAAAGCTGCCCTGAAGAAGGATGAGACTCCTCTGGGGATCAAAGTGACCGGAGAAGAGAGCTCTGATAAATATGAAAAGGGACAGATCATGTATCAGAATGTTCCCGAGGGCAGCAAGGTGGCCAAGAACAGTACCATCGAGGTAAAGGTCAGCAGCGGAAAAATGGCGGCGGATGAGGTAAGTCTTCCCAATCTGGTGAATACCGACCAGGCAGAGGCCGAGAAGACACTGCATGAGCTGGGCGTGGAGCCCAAGATTGCTTCTGAGCGTGTGGCCAGCGATACCGTGGAGGTGGGCAAGGTTGTGTCCATGGATCCGGGGGCAGGTCAGACCGTGAAGAAGGGTGATACGGTTACGCTTACCATCAGCAAGGGGCCGGAGAAATTAAAAGTTCCCGATGTTTCCAATGAAGATCAGGAGACAGCGAAGAAGGCTCTGGAGGATCTGGGGCTGAAGGTTACGGTGAAAGAGAAACCCAGCAAAGACGTGGACAAGGGAAAAGTAGTGTCCACCGATCCGGCAGCAGGCTCTTCCGTGTCCAGCGGCGATACGGTTACCATGTATGTGAGTACCGGAGCGGATAAGATCAAAGTCAGTGATTATGTGGGGCTGATGGCAGATCAGGCACAGCAGGAGCTGGAAGAACTGGGCTTTGTAGTAAAGGTTGAGATGAGTACCGTAGGAAATGGAAAAGAAGGAACAGTTCTGAAGATGAATCCTCCGGGAGGTCAGGAGCTGAAGGTGGGAAGCACCATCACGCTGACTGTAAAACAGGGAAGTGATTCGGAGGAAAATGAAGTACAGAGCGAGAAAGCATTCCGGCTGACCAATGAGAAAGGTCTGATCAAATATAACGGTGGAAAAGTAAAGCTGACTCTGAGATCAGATGGTACAGAAGAAAGTACGATTAAAGAGCTGGATACGATTTCTTTCCCCTACGAGGTTACAGTATCGAATCCCGGAAAAGTGGAAAGCGGAGAAATTGTAATCTACGAAGATGGGAAAGAGATTGGAAGCTGGCCGGTTACTTTCAGTAAGAAATAAAATCTATGCAGGGAAAAATTGTAAAAGGGATTGCCGGCTTCTACTACGTGGATGTGGCGGGAGCCGGGATATATGAATGTAAGGCAAAAGGCGTGTTCCGAAAAGATAAGGTAAAACCGCTGGTAGGCGATGATGTGGAACTGGAAGTGCTGGATGAGCAGGAAAAGACGGGAAATGTAACCGCTATCCTGCCCCGGCGCAATGCCCTGATCCGCCCGGCAGTGGCTAACGTGGATCAGGCCATGGTGATCTTTGCCATGAAAAATCCGCGGCCCAACTTTTCATTGTTGGACCGCTTTTTGCTTATGATGGAGAGGCAGAAGGTGGAGACCGTGATCTGTCTGAACAAGCAGGATCTGGCAGACCCGGAGGAGACAGAAGAGATTCAGAAGATTTACGGGGACTGTGGTTATCAGGTAATTGCCACCAGTATGAAGGAAGAAAAAGGGCTGGAGCAGGTGGAGGCGCTTTTAAGAGGAAAGACCACCGTAGTGGCAGGCCCTTCCGGTGTGGGGAAATCCTCCCTGACAAATGGAATCCAGGGAGAGGTACAGATGGAAACCGGGGAGATCAGCCGAAAATTGAAGCGGGGCAAGCATACGACCCGCCATTCTCAGCTGATCCGTGTGGGGGACGACACATTTCTGTGCGATACCCCCGGGTTCACCTCTCTCTATGTGGAAGAGATGGATAAGGAGGAACTGAGGCATTATTTCAGAGAGTTTGTTCCCTACGAGGGACAGTGCCGGTTCCAGGGCTGCGTCCATATCCATGAGCCGGGCTGTGCCGTCAAGGAAGCTCTGGAAAACGGCAGGATCAGCCGGCGCAGATATGAGAATTACACAGAACTTTATGAGGAGCTGAAAGAGAAAGAAAAGAGGAGGTACGGATAATGTATGAGATAGCGCCGTCTATGCTCTCGGCAGATTTTAACCGTCTGGGAGAGCAGTTTCAGGAAATTGAGCGCACGGGGGTTAAGTGGCTGCATGTGGATGTGATGGACGGAGAGTTTGTTCCCAGCATTTCTTTTGGAATGCCGGTGATCCGCTCCATCCGAAAAGAGAGCGGCCTGTTCTTCGATGTCCATCTGATGATGGTAAAACCGGAACGGTATATTCAGGAATTTGCCGAAGCCGGAGCAGATATGATTACCGTACATGCCGAGGCATGCACGCATCTGGATCGGACGATCCAGCAGATCCATGAGGCGGGAAAGAAGGCGGGAGTTGCGCTGAATCCGGCTACGCCTTTATGCGTCCTGGATTATGTGCTGGATAAGGTGGATATGGTTTTGATCATGACAGTGAATCCGGGATTTGGCGGCCAGTCCTATCTGGAAAGCTGTACAGAAAAAATCAAAGAACTGAGAAAAAAGATCTGTGAAAAGAATTTATCTACACACATCGAAGTGGACGGCGGGATCAATAAGAAAACGATCCGGACTGTGAAGGAGGCAGGCGCCAATATCTTTGTGGCGGGATCTGCCGTCTTCGGAGGGAATATCACAGAAAATATTGAGACTCTGAAAAAACTGGTGGAAGAAGAATGAAGACAGTGATTCTTGGAGGGGGAAGTCTGGACACGGACTTTTCCCTTTCTTATATAAAAAGAGAAAAACCGGATTGCCTGATTGCCGTGGATGGGGGACTGGCATTTTGCTATCGGACAGGGATCTGTCCGGATGCCATCGTGGGAGATTTTGACAGCGTAGATCCGGAGATCCTGAAATATTACCGGGGTCAGGGAAAAATTCCCATCGATGCCTACGACAGCCACAAGGATTACACGGATATGGAAATCGGCATGCGAAAGGCGATGGATCTGGGAAGCAGTCAGGTGATCCTTCTGGGCGCCACGGGCACCCGCCTGGATCATACCATGACGAATATCCAGTGTCTTCCCATTCTGGAAGAAGCGGGAATCCGGGCGCAGATTGTGGATCAGCACAACAGGATCCGTCTGCTGATGGGGAAAACGGTAATCCGGAAAGAGGAACAGTTTGGCAGGTATGTATCCTTTCTTCCTTTTGGGGGAGATGTGGAAGGGGTAACGCTGGAAGGATTTGCTTATCCTCTTGTGGATTTTTATCTGCCATATGTGAACAGCAGGTCTGTGAGCAATGAGATTGCAGAGGAAGAAGCCCAGGTAAGTTTTACAAAGGGAAGGCTTCTTATGATCGAGTCGAGAGATTAAAAGGGAGAGACTGCAGATGGGATATGATATCATTGTTATCTTTGGAAGTCCGTATATAGATTTATCAGGAACGATTCTTGAACAAAGATATAAAAAGATATTGCTCAAAGCTTACAATGAATTCTTTAATATGAAGCCGTAGGGTTTTCCTTTCGTCGTGTAAGAACAGATCGGAATATTATAATAGAATTTGAAACTGAATATTCACAAAGATGTAATGGTATGGTACAATATGTGTTGCTGTATCAGGACTTTTTTAGAAGAGTAAAATGAGAAAAAGATTCAAAAAATCAGGAACCTGGTGCTGGTATAACGAAAGGAAGTACCAGAAGAGGAGGAAATAGAAAAAATGAAATTAGGTATCGTGGGACTCCCGAATGTGGGAAAGAGTACACTGTTTAATTCACTGACAAAGGCGGGAGCGGAATCTGCAAACTATCCCTTTTGTACCATTGATCCCAATGTGGGAATCGTGGCAGTGCCGGATGAGAGACTGAAACTTCTGGGAGATTTTTACCAGTCCAAAAAGGTAACTCCGGCTACGATCGAGTTTGTGGACATTGCGGGTCTGGTGAAGGGAGCTTCCAAAGGAGAGGGACTGGGAAATCAGTTTCTGGCTAATATCCGTGAAGTGGATGCCATTGTTCATGTGGTTCGCTGCTTTGAGGATTCTAATGTTGTTCATGTGGATGGAAGCGTGGATCCTTTAAGAGATATTGAGACGATTAATCTGGAACTGATATTCTCCGATCTGGAGATTCTGGAGCGCCGGATTGCCAAAGTGACGAAAACTGCCCGCATGGATAAAGAGGCAGCCCGGGAGCTGGAATTTCTTCAGAAGGTGAAAGCCCATCTGGAAAATGATCAGCTGGCTATTACGCTGGAGCCGGCAGACGAAGATGAGGAAGCATGGCTTTCCAGTTACAATCTGCTGACCGGAAAGCCGGTGATTTTTGCGGCAAATGTGGCGGAGGATGACCTGGCCTCTGATGGGGCAGACAACGCTCATGTGCAGCGGGTGCGGGAATTTGCTGCAGCCCACAGCAGTGAGGTGTTTGTAATCTGCGCTCAGATCGAGCAGGAGATCGCAGAGCTGGACGAAGATGAAAAGGCCATGTTCCTGGAAGATCTGGGGCTTACGGAGTCCGGTCTGGATAAGCTGATCAAAGCAAGCTATCGCCTGCTGGGACTGTTAAGCTTCCTGACTGCAGGGGAAGATGAGACGCGGGCCTGGACGATCAAGCTGGGAACAAAGGCGCCTCAGGCAGCCGGAAAGATCCATACAGATTTTGAACGCGGATTTATCAAGGCTGAGGTAGTGAACTATCAGGATCTTTTGGACTGCGGTTCCTATGCCGGAGCCCGGGAGAAGGGACTTGTCCGTATGGAAGGAAAAGAGTATGTGGTAAAAGACGGCGATGTGATTCTTTTCCGTTTTAATGTATAGAGGATGGGCATATGGATCAGATGATTTATTTCCCCAATCTGGGGATTGAACTGGAACATGTGGGAAAGAGCATCAGCATTTTTGGATTTCCTGTGGCCTATTACGGAATTATTATTGTGACCGGAATGATCCTGGCTCTTACCTTTGATTATTTTGAGGCGAAGCGTCTGGGGGAAAATCCGGATACCTTCTGGGATATGGGAATGATCGGGATTATTTTCGGGGTGATCGGTGCCAGGCTCTATTATGTAATCTTTGCCTGGGACAATTACAAGGATAATCTCTTAAGTATTTTCAATCTCCGTCAGGGAGGTCTGGCCATCTACGGAGGAGTGATCGGAGGTTTTCTCGCCCTGTATGTGTTTGGGCGGATCAAGAAACTGAATTTCGGACAACAGCTGGATGTGGCGGCTCCCTGTATCCTGATCGGACAGATCATGGGCCGGTGGGGGAATTTTTTCAACCGGGAGGCATTCGGAGGTTATACGGACGGCTTGTTTGCCATGCAGCTTCCGGTATCGGCAGTGCGGCAGAATGAGATCACGCAGCAGATGTGGGACCATCTGCAGACCATCAACGGGGTGGATATGATCCAGGTGCATCCCACTTTCTTATATGAGAGCCTGTGGAACCTGGGAGTACTGCTGATCATCCTGCTTCTGAGAAAGCGCAGAAAGTTTAAAGGACAGATTTTCTGTATGTATCTGATCGGTTACGGCAGCGGAAGAGCCTGGATCGAAGGCCTGAGAACAGACCAGCTGCTCCTTCCGGGGGTAGGGCTTCCCGTATCGCAGCTTTTATCTGTGGTGTTGGTGGCAGTCGGCATTATTCTTATGATCTTCCTGTGGAACAGAGAAAAGAAAAAAGAAAAAGCAGAAGCGGTGTGAGAGAGAAAAGAGACAGAAAAAAGAGGAACTGGAAAAATCTGGTTCTTCTTTTTTATTGGATTTTCCCTTGCACTTTAAAGAAAAATAGTTTAGAATGGGAACATAAGTGGTGGAAAGTGGTGAATAGTGGTGCGAAAGGGAGGACAAGTGGCAGATCCTCCAGCCACGAAAAGAGCAGGGTGCCGGGGGAGACGGGCCCGCGAAAGAAGGTGAAGCAGTTATGTTCATGGGAGAATACAGTCATACCATCGATGCCAAGGGCAGAATGATCATTCCGGCCAAGTTCCGCGAGGAGCTGGGGGATGAGTTTGTACTGACCAAGGGACTGGATGGCTGCCTGTCAATCTATCCGATGAACGAATGGACTGCCTTTGAAGAAAAATTACGCGAACTGCCGCTTACCAATAAGAACGCCAGAACATTTGCACGCTTCTTTGTAGCTGGAGCTGCCTCCTGTGAGCTGGACAAGCAGGGGAGAATACTTGTGCCGGCAACCCTGAGAGAATTTGCGGGTCTGGAAAAAGATGTGGTTCTTACCGGAAACCTGAATCGGGTGGAAGTGTGGAGCAAGGCAAAATGGGCGGAAAATAACAGCTATGATGATATGGATGCCATTGCAGAGAGTATGCAGGAAATGGGCATCGTCATCTGAGAATGACTGCGCGGAGGAAAACTATGGAATTTCAGCATCGGTCCGTTCTTCTGGACGAGACGATTGAAAATTTGCAGATAAAGCCGGATGGCATCTATGTAGATGGCACATTGGGCGGTGCAGGGCATTCAAGTGAAATTTGCAGAGGATTATCTGCCACGGGGAGACTAATAGGAATAGACCAGGACGAAGATGCAGTGAGGGCTGCTGGGGAGCGGCTGAAGGTGTTCGGGGAGCGGGTGACAATCATCCGGAGCAACTACTGCAACATGGTCCGGGAGTTAAATAACATAGGGGTTACCGCTGTGGACGGTATTCTGCTGGATCTGGGAGTATCCTCCTACCAGCTGGATGCAGCCGAGCGGGGCTTCAGCTATCGGGAAGATGCGCCGCTGGATATGCGGATGGACAGGAGAAATCCGAAGACAGCCGGCGACATTGTGAATACCTACAGCGAAGCAGAGCTGTACCGAATGATTCGGGATTACGGAGAAGACAAATTTGCGAAGAATATTGCCAAACATATCTGCCGGGCCAGAGAGAAGGCGCCGGTACGGACGACGGGCGAGCTGACGGAGATTATCAAGGCGGCGATTCCCATGAAGGTTCGGGCTACAGGCGGACATCCGGCGAAGAAGACGTTCCAGGCGATTCGGATTGAGCTGAACCGGGAACTGGAAGTGCTGGAGCAGTCCCTGGACGGGATGATTGATCTGCTGAATCCGGGAGGAAGGCTGTGTGTCATCACCTTTCATTCCCTGGAGGACAGGATCGTGAAGACAATATTCCGCAGAAATGAAAATCCGTGTACCTGTCCGCCTGAATTTCCGGTCTGTGTATGCGGAAAGAAATCAAAGGGCAGGGTAGTAACAAGAAAACCCATTCTGCCGTCGGCCAGGGAACAGGAGGAGAATCCCCGTTCCAAGAGTGCAAAATTAAGAGTATTTGAACGGCGGCAGGAAAGTTAGGGCATCGGAGGTGCAAAATGGCTGACACTGCAAAGAGAAGGGCAGATTCAGGATCGGATCAAAGAAGAGAACAGTATTATATAGATGGAAATGCTGTTCGGAAACTGCAGACTGCTCCGGAAAAAAAGGAGAAGCGGGCAGAAAGGCAGGTTAGCCATGAAGCACGAAAGAACAGAGCGAAGGCGCTGCGCATGAGCAGAGGCTACGTTCTGTTCCTGGCACTGGTATCAGTGGCTTCTCTGGGGATGTGCGTAAAATTTCTCCAGCTAAAAGCGGTTGTTACTACGCAGAATGAGACGGTTGCTGCTTTGGAGAGCCGTTTAAGCAAGCTGAAGGCGGAAAATGATGCGCTTTACAACAATACATTTTCCTCTGTGGATCTGGATGAGGTGAAAAGTATCGCCATGAACCGTCTGGGGATGCAGACGGCAGACGAGGATCAGATTGTTGGGTTCAGCCTGTCGGGAAACAGCTATGTGCGCCAGTATCAGGATGTACCGGATGCGGAGTAGGTGAGCGGATTTGAAAAAACAGAGCAGGACAAAAAAGGCTGTGGAGCGTTCTTCACAGCTTAAACTGAATACAAAAATGCGAAAAAAGCTGGTAGGACTATTTGGTTTAGTTGTGCTGGCTTTAGTCGGTTTAGCGGTCAGAATTACATTTATCAATGCCAGCTCCGGCAGCCAGTACCGCAAACAGGTATTGAGTCAGGAACAGCAGCAGTATGAGAGCCGGGTGATCCCCTTTAAGAGGGGGCAGATCACAGACCGGAACGGAACACTTCTGGCCAGCAGCGAGAAGCTTTATAATGTGATCCTGGACTGTAAGGTAATTAATTCAGATGAGGATTACAGACAGCCGACCATAGATGCGGTGACCAGTATTCTGGGGATCACGGAGGAAGAGATTACATCGAAGCTGGACAGTCCGGAGACAGAGAGCAGCCAGTATATCATCCTGAAAAAGGAAGTTCCCATCACGGACAAGAAGACCTTTGAAGACTATGTCAATATGGAAGATGAGGCGTATCAGAGTCTGGACAAGGCACAGAGGAAAGAAGTGGCGAAAGTCCGCAACAATATCAAGGGAATCTGGTTTGAGGAAAATTATAAGAGAAATTATCCGCTGAATTTTGTGGCCAGCGATGTGCTGGGTTTTACCAACTCGGGAAACGTGGCTGATTATGGTATCGAGGGCTATTATTCTGATATTTTAAATGGAGTGGACGGAAGACAGTACGGATATTTTAATTCGGACGCAGATGTGGAGCAGACGATTATCGAGCCGGTCAACGGCAAGAGCCTTGTGACGACGCTGGATGTGAATATTCAGCAGATTGTGGAGAAAAATATTGATAAATTCCTCACCAGTTTAAAAGGAGATGAGGAGACGCCCTGGGATGAGGAAACCCAGCGGCTGGGAGCCAAAAATGTGGGGGTGATCGTGCAGAATCCGAAGACGGGAGAGATTCTCGCCATGGCGGATTCCAGATCCTACGATCCCAACAATCCCAGAGATCTGAAGAACTACTATTCTTCCGAGCAGATCCGAGCCATGAGCGAGCAGGATCAGATCGAAGCCCTCAATGACATCTGGAAGAATTACTGCGTTACCGATGCCTATGAGCCGGGTTCCACCACGAAGCCGCTGACACTGGCCGGAGCGCTGGAGGCGGGAATCGTCTATGACGGGGAAGAATTTCTCTGCGATGGAAAGCAGACGTATGCCAGCACCGATATTTACTGCGATAATACCAGCGGACACGGCATGGAGACGCTCCGGGATGCAATCCGGGATTCCTGCAACGATACGCTGATGCAGGTGGCGGAGCGGATGGGCGCGGCAGAGCTGGCCAAGACGCTGGAAGAGTTTAACATGGGTGTCAAGACAGGAATCGACCTGCCCGGAGAGTCTTCTGGAATTACCCATGAAGTGGAAAATATGGGAGCTGTGGAGCTTGCCACCTCTTCTTTCGGCCAGACGTTTACCTGTACGATGATCCAGGAGAGCACAGCGATCTGTGCGTTGGTAAACGGCGGATATTATTATAAACCCCATGTGGTGAGCAAGATTCTGGATGAGAACGGCGCAGTGGTGAAAAATATTGAACCCGTTCTGGAGAAGCAGGTTGTTTCCCAGGAGATCAGCGATATTGTAAAAGAGTACATGTCTTCTGTTGTGGAGAAAGGCGGAACCGGGACGAGAGCCAAAGTAAAGGGATATACCATGGGAGGAAAAACCGGTACGGCGGAGAAGTATCCCCGTTCCGATCAGCGTTATCTTGTATCTTTTGTAGGATTTGTGCCCCTTGATGATCCCCAGGTGGTTGTCTACGTGGTGATCGATGAGCCGAACCTGCCCAGCCAGGAGAACAGTAAGGTTCCGGCGGAACTGACGAATCAGATTCTGACGGAGATCCTTCCTTATATGAATATTTATCCCGATGAGCAGAAGAAAACGGAAGAAGAAAATGCCGGCGCTCAGGATACTGGAAGCGGAAACGGTGGAAATGGATCTGTTGTGGAGAGCGGTGGAAATGGAGGAAACAGTTCTGACGCGGAGCCGGAGAGCGGAGGGAACGGAGGAAACAGTTCCGATGCAGAGCCGGAGAGCAGCCAGGAGAGCCAGAATACGCTGGGCAATCCCAATATTCCGGCGCCTCTGGAGGGCGGTCAGAACGGAAATGTGCTGAACAGTACTTTTGAAGGCAACGGGCTGACAAATGAAGAGGGACTGACTCTGCAATAACAGTAATACCCTCGGGGAAAATGCCATACACTACAGTGAGAATGGAATTTCCCCGGGGGATCTTTATGCGCCGCAATAAAACGTATAATAAGAAAAAAATACTGGTGATCTTCACCGTGTGCAGCGGTCTTTTGCTGGGACTGGCCGGGCGGCTGGTATATCTGATGGTATTTCAGTCTGATTATTATGCGGAAAAAGCAGATGAACTGCATCAGAGAGAGCGGGAGATTAAGGCAGCTCGGGGAAAGATCATAGATGCCAATGGAACAGTGTTGGCGGCCAATAAGACAGTCTGTACTGTTTCGGTAATCCACAGTCAGATCCGGGATCCGGAGGCTGTTGTGGATATGTTGGTAAAGGAATTGGGGATTACGGAGGAAACGGCGCGAAAGCGTGTGGAAAAAGTTTCTTCTATTGAGAGGGTGAAGACGAATGTGGAGAAGGAAGTAGGGGATAAGATCCGCGCTTACCATTTGGACGGTGTAAAAGTGGACGAAGATTTCCGGCGCTATTATCCCTGCGGGTCGCTGGCTTCTAAAGTTCTGGGATTTACCGGAGGGGATAACCAGGGGATTATCGGCCTGGAGGTAAAGTACGACGAGATTCTGCAGGGGATCAACGGGAAGATTCTGACTTTTACGGATGCAAGAGGGGTAGAACTTGACGGGGCGGGAGAAAAAAGGGTGGAGCCGGCAGCGGGATATGACCTCCATATCAGCCTGGACAGCAATATACAGCTTTATGCTCAGCAGGAGGCGCTTCGGGTCATGGAGGAGAAGCAGGCCGAGCGGGTGTCCATTTTGCTGATGAATCCGCAGAACGGAGAGATTTATGCCTGCGTCAATGTTCCGGAATTTGATCTGAACAATCCCTTTGAGCTGAATACGGGGCAGAGTCTGGAAGGGATGGACGGGAAAGAAAAACAGGATCTTCTGAATCAGATGTGGAGAAATCCCTGTATGAATGATACGTACGAACCGGGATCCACGTTCAAGATCATTACCATGGCCGCGGGACTTGAGGCGGGGGTGGTATCTTTAAATGACACCTTCTCCTGTCCGGGTTTTCGGATCGTGGATGACAGGCGGATCCACTGCCATAAGCGGACGGGACACGGAAGTGAAACCTTCCTCCAGGGAGCGGAAAATTCCTGCAATCCAGTCTTCATTGATGTGGGGCTCCGCCTGGGAGCCGAGCGGTATTATGAATATTTTGAACAGTTTGGCCTTCTGGAGAAAACCGGGATTGATCTTCCTGGAGAGGCATCTACGATCATGCACAAAAAGGAGAATATCGGAAATGTGGAGCTGGCTACGATTTCCTTTGGCCAGTCTTTTCAGATCACGCCGGTTCAGCTGGCGGCGACAGTGAGTTCTCTGATTAACGGGGGGACCCGGGTGACACCCCATTTTGGAGTGCGGGCAGAGGACGGGGAAGGTAATGTGATAGAGACTTTTTCCTATGGAAAGCGGGAGCATGTGGTGTCGGAGGAGACGTCCCGTCAGGTGCGGGATATTCTGGAGCACGTGGTCTCCGAGGGATCCGGGAAAAATGCGGCTGTTGAAGGATATTCCGTAGGGGGAAAGACGGCGACCTCCCAGACGCTTCCCAGAAGCGCGAACCGTTACATTTCTTCCTTCCTGGGATTTGCCCCGGCGGAGGATCCGAAGATCCTGGGCCTCTGTGTGATCCACGATCCTCAGGGTGTTTATTACGGAGGAACGGTGGCCGCTCCTGTGATAAGAAGGATTTTTGAAAATGTGCTCCCCTATCTGGGTATTGATAAAACAGTTGATTAATGGGGGAAAAGGTTTTATACTTACAGGTATAAAACGGAATAAGAATACATACGAGGTGGATTATGGATTTTAAAGTAGTGATACCGGTACTGATTTCCTTTGCAGTCAGCCTGGCCCTGGGACCGGTGCTGATCCCGTTTCTGCGCAGGCTGAAAGCCTCCCAGACAGAGCGGGAGGACGGAGTAAAATCGCATCTGAAAAAGGCGGGAACTCCCACCATGGGAGGAATCATCTTTCTTCTGGCGGTGCTTGTCACATCGCTCATTTACGTGAAGGATTATCCCAAGATCATTCCGGTACTTTTTCTTACCCTGGGATTTGGCCTGATCGGTTTTCTGGATGATTATCTGAAAGTGGTTTTGAGAAGATCGGACGGACTGCTTCCCTGGCAGAAGATGATCGGTCAGATTCTGGTGACAGGCATTTTCTGTTTTTATATGATTCGGTACACAGATGTGCCGCTGACGATCCTGGTTCCTTTCACAGGAGGATTTGAACTGGATCTGGGCTGGCTTGCCGTACCGCTGCTCTTCGTGGCAGTGATCGGAACGGTAAACGGAGTAAACTTTACCGACGGACTGGATGGTTTGGCTTCCAGCGTGACGATCATGGTGGCGGTCTTCTTTTCCGTGGTGGCTATTGGGACAGGC
>OLQH01000733.1_pt1 | contig 32589 bp, 28 predicted proteins | sample 1672671 | NCBI WGS metagenome assembly OLQH01 (sample SAMEA3136712, study PRJEB25190) | human gut metagenome
GTTAGTACCTGTGATAGATGCAGATTTATTGATCTTAGTCAGTGATATAGATGGTTTATATACGGATAATCCTCATCATAATCCACAGGCTCAGCTTTTAAAATATGTTGAACAGATTGATGAAGAGATTGAAAACATGGCTTCCGGTTCAACTTCAAAATTAGGGACAGGTGGTATGGCTACAAAAATTAAAGCAGCGAAAATTGTGAATGATTATGGTAAGCATATGGTGATTGTAAATGGTCAAAAGAAAGAGAGTTTGTTGCATATTTTTGATGAGTGTGAAGAAGGTACATGGTTTAATGGGAAAACGGGGAAACATCTTAATGCGAAAGCTCATTGGTTAACTTATCGAACACAATCTAAAGGTGAAATTATTGTTGATGATGGAGCGTGTCAAGCTTTAAGGCATCATAAAAGTTTATTGCCTTCAGGCATTAGTGATGTTCATGGACAGTTTTTAGCGGGACAGGTTGTGGATGTTATGAATCAACAAGGACAAAGAATTGCAAAAGGGATTGTACAGTATACAAGTTTTGAAATCGCATTAATCAAAGGACATCATAGTCAGGATATTAAAAATATATTGGAAAGTTATGATTATGATGAAGTGATTCATGCGGATAATCTAGTCATTAATAAGGGGTGAAATTATGATTAGGGAACAACTTAAAGAAGCTAAAAAAGCATGTCGTTTTATGCAAAATGTTAAACCAGAAGTAAAAAATAAAGCTTTAAAAAATATTTCTGAGGCATTAATTCAAAAAAGTGAATTGATTATTCAAGAAAATCAAAAAGATATTGCGGAAGCTAAAAATAATGGTATTAAAGAATCAATGGTTGATCGTTTATTATTAAATAAAGAACGTATTGAAGCAATGGCAAAAGATATTTTAAAAGTAATTGATTTACAAGATCCTATTGGAACTCTTGTAAGAGAAATTAAAAGACCCAATGGTTTAGTGATTCAACAAATCAAAATTCCTTTAGGAGTGATTGGGGTAATTTATGAATCAAGACCTAATGTAACAGTAGATATTGCCAGTTTATGTATTAAAACAAACAATGTTTGTGTTTTAAAAGGTGGTAAAGAAGCCATTCATTCAAATCGCATCTTAGTTCAAATTATAAATGAGGCTATTCAAGATGTTTTACCAGCACATACGGTTACTCTTATTGAAACAAAAAAACGTGAAGAAACTTTAGATTTAATTCAAGCCCATGATTATGTAGATGTCATTATTCCTCGTGGAAGTGCAGGGCTTATTCAATATGTTGTTAAAAATGCAACTGTTCCAGTAATTGAAACAGGAGCAGGAATTTGTCATCTTTATGTTGATCAAGAAGCCAATCTTGATATGGCTTTAGAAATTGCAAAAAATGCAAAGATCCAAAGACCATCTGTATGTAATGCAATTGAAACGATTCTTGTTCATCAAAAAGTAGCACCAGAATTCTTACCAAAACTTCAAGAAATATTTAAAAATGTACAAATCTATGGTGATGAAAAAACAAGAAAAATCATAGATTGTCTAGAAGCTACTGAAAAAAATTATGCTACAGAATATGATGATTATATTTGTAATATAAAAGTTGTAAATGATATTGAAGAAGCGATTGAACATATTTATAACTATTCAACAAAACATTCAGAATCGATTATTACCGAAAATAAAGAAACAGCAAAATATTTCATGGAGTCTTTAGATTCAGCTTGTGTTTATCATAATGCTTCTACACGTTTTAGTGATGGGGGACAGTTTGGTTTTGGGGCAGAAGTTGGTATTTCTACACAAAAACTTCATGCTAGAGGCCCACTTGGTTTACAGGAAATTACTTCTACAAAATATATGATTTATGGAAATGGTCAAGTAAGGAGCTAAGCTCCTTCTTTTTTTATAGAAAATTAATTAGTGTACTAATTATATTGACATTAGTTAGCGCACTAATTATAATATTTAGTATACTAACTAATAAAAGGAGGCATCTTATGGATCCATTGAAATTTGAGGATATTAAAGAGATCTTTCTACAATTTAAATCTCTCCATAAAAATATTCATGAGTTCACAAGTAAAAAAAGTAATATACAAAGCTTATCAGCTGATCAATGTTATTTGTTAGGTCTGATTGATCATTTTGGTCATCCTAATCAAAAAATTCTTGCAGAACGTTTAAAAATTACACCAGCTACATTATCAGTAAGATTACAACGTTTAGAAAAGGCGGGTTTTATTGAAAAAATTGTAAGTAAGCAAGATAAAAGAAATATTACTTTGCATATTACAGAAAAAGGAAATAAAGAAATTGAAAGTTGTAAAGATGGTATTAAAATGTTTACAACACGTTTGTTTGATGGAATAAATAAAGAAGATTTAGATAGAATGAAAACGTATTGTCAAATCTTTGAAAAGAATATTCGTTTAATGAAGGAGGAGTTAGATGTTCAAGATTAAAGGATATTTAAAGAAATTCTGGTATTTAATTCTTGCTTGTATTTGTTTATTGTTTGTACAAGCACAAACAGAATTAACTTTACCAGATTATATGAGTGATATTGTTTCAGTGGGAATTCAAGCAGGGGGATTTGCTTCACCTGTTTCAGATGTTTTAACGGAAGAAACTTATCAACATTTATTATTGTTTGTTGATCAAAAGGATCAAAAAACAGTAAAAAAAGATTATAAAAAAGTTAGTAAAGTCAATCAAGATATCATTGATACATTTACTAAAGCTAAAGGAAAAACAGTTTATCAATTGAAAGATTTATCAAGTGATGAAGAAAGTGAATTAGAAGATATTTTAATGAAACCGATGTTAATTATTACTTCGCTTGATAGCATGGATACTTCTAGTAAAGAGTATCAAGAAAAATTTGGACAATTACCTCCAAATATGAGTGTTTATGATGCGATTTCTTTTATGGATGAAAGTCAAAAATCAAAGATGTTTGAAGACATGGATACAAGAATAGATACAATGGGTGAAAGTACTTTAAAAATTGCAGCCGGTAATGGTGTTAAAGCTGAATATAAAAAATTAGGTGCTGACATTGACAAAGTACAAACCGATTATATTTTTAAAACAGGTTTAAAGATGTTAGGAATTGCTTTACTTGGAACAGTGGCTGCAATTTCAGTTGCTTTCTTTGCGACAAAAGTTGGTGCTGGTGTAGCGCGAGCTTTAAGAAAAGATGTTTTTGAAAAAGTAGAAAGCTTTTCTAATGAAGAATTTAATCATTTTTCAACAGCGTCACTTATTACACGTACAACAAATGATATTACTCAAGTACAAATGGTGACAATGATGCTTTTACGTATTGTATGTTTTGCACCAATTATTGGTATTGGGGCTTTAATTAAAGTTTTAAAAGAATCACCATCAATGACATGGATCATTGCAGTTGTTATTCTTGTTATTTTTGGTGTGATGGCGGTTGCGTTTGCAGTTGTTATGCCAAAATTCAAAATTATTCAAAATTTAATTGACTGTTTAAATCTCACAATGCGTGAAAATTTATCAGGAATGCTTGTTATTCGTGCTTTTGGCAATGAAAAACATAGTGAAGATCGTTTTGATAAAGCCAACAAAGATGTTACAAATTTAAACTTATTTGTTAATAGATCAATGGCTTCTATTATGCCAATTATGATGTTTATCTTTAATGTCGTTACTTTAGTAATTGTCTATTATGGTTCTAAACAAATCGATTTAGGTAATTTAGCAATTGGACAAATGATGGCCTTTATGCAATATGCAATGCAAATTATTATGGCCTTTTTAATGATTGCAATGATTGCTATTATGTTACCTCGAGCTAGTGTTGCTGCTAATCGTGTTTATGAAATCATTGAAACTAAGCCAACGATTCAAGATCCAACAAATCCAGTTGCTTTAGATGAAAGTAAAAAAGGACTTGTTGAATTTAATCATGTTTCATTTGCTTATCCAGGGGCGAGTGAACCGGTTTTAAAAGATATTGATTTTGTTGCTAAACCTGGACAAACAACAGCCTTTATTGGCTCTACTGGTTCAGGAAAATCAACACTTATTAATTTAGTACCTCGTTTTTATGAAGTCAGTGAAGGAAGTATTAAGGTTGCAGGGGTTGATGTTCGTGAGATGACACAACATGAATTACGTGATCGTATTGGACTTGTTCCTCAAAAAGGAAACTTATTTTCTGGAACAATTCGTTCTAATTTAAAATATGGTGCACCAGAGGCAACAGATGAAGAATTAGAAGAAGTGATTCGAGTTGCTCAAGCAAAAGAATTTATTGATCAAAAAGAAGAACGTTTTGATATGGAAATTTCACAAGGTGGAACAAACGTTTCTGGTGGTCAAAAACAAAGACTTGCGATTGCTCGTGCTATTGCAAAAAATCCAGATATTTATATTTTTGATGATAGTTTTTCAGCACTTGATTTCAAAACAGATGCTAAACTTCGTCAAGAATTAAATCAACTTGTTAAAAAGACAAAAAGTACAGTTTTATTAGTAGGACAACGTATTGCTTCTATTATGGATGCAGACCAAATCATTGTCCTTGATGAAGGAAGAATTGTTGGTAAAGGGACACATGAGGAATTAATGAAATCATGTCAGGTTTATCAAGAAATTGCCTATTCTCAATTATCTAAGGAGGAACTAAGTCATGAGTAATGAAAGAAGAAGACAAGGGCCTCGTGGACCAATGGGTCGTGGAATGAGAGGTAATGGTGAAAAAGCCAAGAATTTTAAAGGAACATTAAAGAAATTATTTGTTTATTTAAAACCTTATTATTTTAAATTAGCGGTTGTTATTATTTTTGCAGCTGGTTCAACAGTATTTACGATTGTAGGACCAAAGATCCTAGCAAAAGCAACAGATAAATTATCTGAAGGAATTATGGCCAAGGTAACAAATACCGGTGGAATTGATTTTGATTATATTGGTATGATCTGTTTGATTCTTGTTGGTTTCTATCTTGTCAGTGCACTCTTTAGTTTTATTCAAGGATTTGTTACATCTTCGATTTCACAAAAAGTTGCTTATGATTTAAGAAGCTCTTTATCTAAGAAGATGTCAAGAATGCCTTTAAGTTATTTTGATAGACATTCTAGTGGAGACACTTTAAGTAGAGTAACCAATGATATTGATACAATTGCACAATCACTCAATCAAAGTTTATCGCAAGTGATTACATCTTCTGTTACAGTTGTAGGAATCTTTATTATGATGCTTACCATCTCTGTAAAGATGACATTGATTGCGGTACTTGTTTTACCACTTTCCATGTTACTTATTATGTTTGTTATGAAACATTCTCAAAAGTATTTTAGCAGACAACAAAAAAGCTTAGGAGATGTTAATGGTCATATTGAAGAAATGTATGGTGCTCATGATGTTGTCAAAGCATTTAATGGGGAAGAAGATTCTGTTAAAACTTTTAATGAATATAATGATGCGCTTTATGATTCAGCATGGAAATCTCAATTTTTATCAGGTTTAATGCAACCATTAAGTAACTTTGTAGGAAACTTAGGATATGTAAGTGTTTGTTTATTAGGTGGTTTTTTAGCAGGGGGTAATACGATTACGATTGGTGATATTCAAGCCTTTATCCAATATGTACGCCAATTCAATCAACCAATTGCCCAACTTGCTCAAACAATGAATATGTTACAAAGTACAGCTGCCGCTGCGGAACGTGTTTTTGAATTCTTAGAGGAAGAAGAATTAGAACCTGAAACAGTTAAAATTGAAACAGATGAAGTTGAAAAATTACATGGTTCAGTTACTTTCAATCAAGTAAACTTCGGTTATCTTCCAGAAAAAACAATTATTCATGATTTCAATATGCATGTTCATGCTGGACAAACAGTCGCTATTGTTGGTCCAACAGGAGCAGGAAAAACAACGATTGTTAAATTGTTGATGCGCTTTTATGAATTAAATAAAGGTTCAATTATGATCGATGGTCATGATATTAAAGATTTTTCAAGACATGATTTAAGAAGTTTGTTTGGAATGGTTTTACAAGATACATGGCTTTTTAATGGAACAATTAAGGAAAACTTGATGTATGGTAAATTAGATGCCAGTGATGAAGAAGTAAAAAATGCCTGTGAAATGGCGTATGTAGATCATTTTGTCAATACTTTAGAAGATGGTTATGATACGGTTCTTGATGAAGAAACATCAAATATTTCACAAGGACAAAAACAATTATTAACGATTGCTAGAGCGTTTCTAAAAGATCCTAAAATTCTTATTTTAGATGAAGCAACTTCTTCAGTTGATACACGTACAGAAGTGCTTATTCAAAAAGGTATGGAAAAATTAATGGAAGGACGTACAAGCTTTGTTATTGCACATCGTTTATCAACAATTCGTGATGCCAATACAATCATTGTCATGAAAGATGGCGACATTGTAGAAATTGGTAATCATGATAAATTGTTAGAAAAAGGTGGATTCTATGCCTCACTTTATCAATCACAATTTGAAGGTAGCGAAATTTAGAAGCAAAGAAATTTGCTTCTTTTTCTTTTCAAAACATGTTTATATATGGTATAGTACAAGCCGAGGGGATGATGTTATGGTGAAAAGAAAACCACAATATGTCAAAATTAAAGAATATATTATTCAAAATATTGAAGATGAAAAATATAATGAAAATGAACAAATTGAAAGTGAACATGCTTTGTGTGAACTTTTTGGTGTTACCCGAATGACAGTGCGCCAAGCTTTAACAGAGTTAATCAATGAAAACATAATCTATTCTGTTCCTAAAGTTGGCTCATTTGTTTGTAAAAAATCCAGATTTAAAAGTTTTGATGGATTAAACAGTGTTACAGAAGACTGTGCTAAGAAAAAAGAAGATTGTACAAGTCATGTTGTTTTAAATGAACTTGAAGAAGCTACAGATTTAATGAAAAAAGAAATGGCTTTAGAAGATAATAAAGTATGGCACGTTAAACGTGTAAGACTTGTAAACGGAGAGCCTTTATGTTTTGAAGATGATTACTGTAATTATGATTTAACAGGAGATATTCCTTTAGAAGTATCCAGTACATCTTTATTTAATCATTTTGAAAATGATCTCAATTTACATATTGCTTTTTCCGATCAACAAATTGATGCGGTTTTAGCGGGTGAAGAACTAGGAAAATATTTACAAGTTGATCCGGTGACACCTTTGCTTAGAGTTTTATCGATTACATGCTTACATAATGGTAAATGTATTGAATATGGGTATACTTATTATCGTGTAGACAAGTATACTTTTAACCAAGTTGCATATCGTAGAAAATAAAAGGATGTTGTCAAATCCGTTTGGTTTGTTATAATGAGAATGTTAAAAAGGAGATTTTAGATGAATTATTTATATATTGCATTAATATCAATGGTACCTTTAATTGAACTTAGAGGAGCAATTCCTGTTTCTCAAGGATTAGGATTACCAATTATTCCATCTTATATTGTTTGTATTTTAGCAAATATGGTACCTGTACCTTTTATTTACTTATTTGCTAGAAAGGTTTTAGTATGGGGTTGTGATAAACCAGTTATTGGTAAATTTTTCACTTGGTGTTTAGACAAAGGTGAAAGAGGTGGAAAGAAACTTCAAGAAAAAGTAGGAAGAAGTACTTTTGTTGCTTTATTATTATTTGTAGGAATTCCACTTCCAGGGACAGGTGCATGGACAGGAACACTTGCAGCTAGTATTTTAGATATGGATTTTAAATCAACAACGATTGCCGTTATGCTAGGAGTTTTACTTGCTGGTGTAATTATGATGGTGGTTAGCTTTTTAGGATTTTCATTAATTTAGAAGTATCTTTATACTTCTTTTTTTGTAAGGAGGACGTGTATGAACGTAGAAATTATTAATGTTGGAACAGAATTGTTACTTGGAGAAATTGTCAATACCAATGCAACCTATTTACAAAAAATGTGTAAAGAATTAGGTTTTAATGTTTTCTTTCAAACAGTGGTGGGAGATAATCCCCAAAGATTTTTAGATTGTTTAGATATCGCTTTTAATAGAGGGTGCGATTGTGTTATTACCACAGGAGGATTAGGACCTACTGAAGATGATCTTACGAAAGAATTATCAGCAAAATATTTAGGATTAGAAATGATTTTTGATGAAGATGAAGCAAAGAAAGTCAATGATAAATGTTGCTTTGTAACACAACTTGATAAAGTTAGTGATAATAACTTTAAACAAGCTTACTTTCCTAAAAATTGTTATGTGTTAGATAATCCTATTGGAACAGCCAATGGTTGTGTGATGTCTAAAGATAAAAAAATGATTGTTAATCTTCCTGGACCACCTAAAGAGATGACTTATGTAGTTGATCATCAACTAAAACCTTATTTAGAAAAATATCGTCAAGCGAAAATTTATACGTACGATTTAGTAACACAAGGCATTGGTGAATCTGCAGCGGCTACTTTGATTGATGATATTGTTCAAAGTCAAAAAAATATTTCTATTGCTTTGTATGCTTCTGAAGAGTATGTAAGGGTAAGACTAGGGGTTAAAGCAAAACATCAAAGTGAAGCCGATGAATTTGTTAAACAAACAAAGAAAATGATTGAAGAAAAATTAAAGGATTATCTTGTAGAAAATCCTAATTTGTTTGAAGAAGTGATGAAAAAGGTCAATGGTTTTACGATTTTAAATGAATGTGATTTTTTATTAAGTGATTATTTTGTTAATAATGGAGGGCCAGTCTTTATTCATTTAACTTTGAAGGAACATCCATTAGGTGAAATTGTTCATGTGTTATTAAAATATAAAGAAAAAGAAATATCTTTCGATATTCCTTTACTTGTCAAAGCGAGTCTTTCTTTATCTAAATTAGAATCTAAATTGATTTATCAAATTGATCAATTAATTCGATAAACTTTAAAGTTGCTTGTGATAAGCTTCTTCTTTTAAGATAAGCATAGCCAATGCTTCTTGAAGGAAGGGGCTTTTTTAATTGTATTTCATAAACTTTATTTTTGTCTAAAAAATCATGGGAGAATTCTTTAACAACACACGCATTTCCTAAATTGGCATGAGTAAATTCTAAGAGTAAGTGATGCGCTCCTAATTCCATTTCAGGATTTAATAAAATTCCATGTTTAGCAAAGTATTTATCAATATAATTTCTTGAATTACTTGATTTTTCTAAAAGAATAAGATTCTTTTTCGCAATTTCTTGATAGCTGTAAAGATGATCATCTTTTTCTTTAGAAATAAAGATATCATGAATTGTTAAACATTCTTTCATCGCTAGACTTTCATCATCAAAAGGAAGATTGATAAAGGCAAGATCAATCGTTCCATTTTTTAAATGTTCAACTGTTTCAATAGAAGTTCCATTGACAACATTGATTTTGATTGTTGGATAAAGATGATGAAATTGTTTTAATAAATCAATTAAGTAATTTTCACAAATTGAATCACCAGCACCAATATTTAACTGTCCTGAAAGTAATTCGTTATAATGAGAAAGTTCATTTTCAACGCTGGTAATTAAAGCAAGAGCTTCAGTTATGTTTTTATGAAGGAGCATACCTTCTTTAGTAAGAGTAACGCCTTTGTTTAAACGAATGAAGAGTTGGGTATTGAGTTCTTTTTCTAAAGCATGGATTGTTTGAGAAACAGCGGATTGTGAGATGAATAAATTCTTTGCTGCTTTTGAAAAAGAAAGGGTAGATGCTGCTTCGTTAAATATCTTATATTGTTCTAGTTTTATCATATTAGTACTCCTTATATCAAATATATTATATATTAATTTTACTTATATTAAAATATAGCATATAATAAAAATGTATGAAAAAGCCAATGATAGAAAGGTGGAAATGAATTATGGCTGGTGTAGTTGTTGTAGGAAGTATGTGGGGAGATGAAGGTAAAGGAAAAATTACCGATTATCTTGCACAAAAAGCAGATGTTGTATGTCGTTATGCTGGAGGAAACAATGCAGGTCATACCATTGTTTATGGTGGTAAGAAATTTGCTTTAAAATTAATACCATCAGGTATTTTCTCTGGGCATGAAGTAATCATGGGAAATGGGATGGTTGTTAATCCAAAAGCATTTTTAGAAGAAGTGAAATATTTAAATGATGGTGGTATTGATACAAGCAAAATTAGAATTTCTGATCGTTGTCATGTGATTTTACCTTATCATCTTGAAATTGATGAATTACAAGAAAAGAGAAAAGGTGATAAAAGTATTGGAACTACAAAAAGAGGTATTGGACCTGCTTATGTAGACAAATATAGTCGTATTGGTATTCGTATGGGAGAATTCATTGATGAAGAATTATTCTTAGAAAGATTAAAAGAAACTTTCCCAATGAAAGTTGCAGAATATCCTGAATTAAAAGATATGTTTACTGTAGAAGAAATTTTTGAAGAATACAAAGAATACGCTAAAATTATTAAGCCTTTAGTTTGTGATACAGGTATGTTATTAGACCAATATTTAAGAGAAGATAAAAAAGTCTTATTTGAAGGAGCTCAAGGAGCTATGTTAGATATTGATTATGGTACTTATCCATTTGTTACATCATCACATCCAGGAGCTAATGGGGTATCTGAAGGGGCTGGTATTGGACCTTTATATATCAAAGAAGCAATTGGAATTATTAAAGCTTATACAACTCGTGTTGGATCAGGACCATTCCCAACTGAATTAAATGATGCAACAGGTGATTTAATTAGAGAAAGAGGACATGAATATGGTACTGTAACTGAACGTCCAAGAAGAACTGGTTGGTTTGATGCAGTAGTTGTTAATCAATCAAGAAGAATGTCTTCTTTAACAGGTATTTCATTAATGTTATTAGATGTTATGAGTGGATTTGATACAATCAAAATCTGTAAAGCTTATAAATTAGATGGTAAAGAAATTTATGGTTTACCTGCAACTGTTAAAGATATTGAAAGATGTGAACCTGTTTATGAAGAATTACCAGGATGGAAAGAAGATATTACACATGTAAAATCTTTTGAAGAATTACCAGTAAATTGTCAAAATTATATTCGTAAAATCGAAGAACTTGTTCATTGTCCAGTAAGAATGTTCAGTGTTGGACCAGATAGAGAACAAACAGTTGTTTTAAAAGATATTAAATTTTAATAAAGGAGGTCTTTCATGAAAAGAGAATTAGTCATTGTCATGGATTTCGGTGGGCAATATAATCAATTAGTTGCTCGTCGTGTTCGTGAATGCAATGTTTATTGTGAAATCTATTCTTATAAAACACCTTTAGAAAAAATTAAAGAAATGAATCCTAAAGGAATCATTTTAACAGGTGGACCAAATAGTTGTTATTTAGAAGATTCACCAACTTATTCTAAAGAATTATTTGAATTAGGTATTCCTGTATTAGGTTTATGTTATGGTGCTCAATTAATGCAACATGTTTTAGGTGGAAAAGTTGAAAGAGCAGATGTAAGAGAATATGGTAAATCAATTTTATTAGTTGATCAACCACAATCTAAAATTTTAAAAGGTGTTCCTGAAACATCTACAGTTTGGATGTCACATTTTGATTATATTTCAAAAATTGCACCTGGTTTTGAAATTACAACACATACAAAAGATTGTCCAGTAGCATCTTGTGAAGATAAAGAAAAAGATTTATATGCGATTCAGTTCCATCCAGAAGTTTTACATAGTGAATATGGTAAAACAATGCTTTCTAACTTTGTTTTAGATGTATGTAACTGTGCTGGTGATTGGCGCATGGATTCTTTCGTTGAAGAACAAATCAAAGCAATCAAAGAAAAAGTTGGTAATGGTAAAGTATTATGTGCTTTATCAGGTGGTGTTGACTCATCTGTTGCAGCCGTTTTACTTTCTAAAGCTATTGGTAATCAATTAACTTGTGTCTTTGTAGATCATGGTTTACTTCGTAAAAACGAAGGGGATGAAGTAGAAGCTGTCTTTGGACCTGATGGAAATTATGAATTAAATTTTATTAGAGTAAATGCACAAGAAAGATATTATGAAAAGTTAAAAGGTGTTACTGAACCAGAAGCTAAACGTAAAATCATTGGTGAAGAATTTATTCGTGTTTTTGAAGAAGAAGCAAAGAAAATTGGAGCAGTTGATTTCTTAGTACAAGGAACAATTTATCCAGATGTTGTTGAAAGTGGTCTTGGTGGAGAATCTGCGGTTATCAAATCACATCATAATGTTGGTGGATTACCAGATCATGTTGATTTTAAAGAAATTATTGAACCATTACGTGATTTATTCAAAGATGAAGTACGTAAAGTTGGTTTAGAATTAGGAATTCCTGAATACTTAGTATTTAGACAACCATTCCCAGGACCAGGTCTTGGTATTCGTATCATTGGTGAAGTCAATGCTGAAAAAGTAAAAATCGTGCAAGATGCAGATGCAATCTATAGAGAAGAAATTGCTAATGCAGGATTAGACCGTTCAATCGGTCAATACTTTGCTGCTCTTACAAACATGCGTTCTGTAGGAGTTATGGGTGATGAGAGAACTTATGATTATGCAATCGCTTTACGTGCGGTTAATACTATCGATTTCATGACAGCAGAAGCTGCAGAAATTCCTTATGAAGTATTAAATAAAGTTATGTCACGTATTATAAACGAAGTTCGTGGGGTAAACAGAGTAATGTATGATATTACAAGTAAACCACCAGGGACAATAGAGTTTGAATAGTGTACAATAACAAATTACGCCCTTAAATAGGGCGTTTTTTTGGTGTTTTATTTATGATGAGTACATTTTGAGTACATTTGAATTGTAGTATACTACTCTGTAGGAGTTGTGTATTCCTTGTTTTTTATTACATTTTGTTCTTTTTTATAACGTTTTGTAAGTATTCTAATTGCTTCTTGGATTGTTCTTCTAAAGACAATTCAGGAAGCTTTTCTTTTGTCAATTTTAATTGATAACTCTCTTTTAGTGCCTGTTTTTGATTCTGATAATAACTATCATCCGTAAAGTAATTTAAATGCTTTTCATAGATGTCATGAACTTTCCATATAACATCGCATAAAGTTTCGTTATCGCTATACGGATCAGTAGCAAATACTGTTAGACGTGCATAAGCACGATCGTTCTCGGTTTCCGTATCCTGTTCAGCTCTTCTATGTATTTCTACATCAAATCCAAATTCATTCGTTTCAAATAATTCAAACAATACATCTATGACATCATCCATAGAAGTAATTCTTTGTTTGTTATAAGATACCTCGCAAAGCCAATCTAAAGATACATTACATCTATTAGCAATCGTAACAAGGATATCCATGGTTGGTGTATTCTTATTATTTTCGTAAGCAGATACGGAAGGTTGAGGTATTTCCAATAATTCAGCAAACTCCTTTTGTGTCATATTCATATCTTTTCTTAATTGTTGTAGTCTTGTACCAAAACTCATATCTATTTCCACCTTTTTTTATTTTATTATATCATGATTTCATATAAAAATAAGCAAATATTAAAAATATAATCAAATTATATAAATATATGAAATAAATATTGACAATTCTTACAATACTCTCTAAAATATGAAATATAAGAATTTCATATAAATATATAAAATGATAATCACATTAAAGAGGCAGAAAAGAGATTTACATAGAAAGTGTGGTGATTATCAATGGAAAAGAAAGTCTTATTAAGTGCAAGTGATATTGCTGAGATTCTAGGTGTATCTAAAAGCAAGGCATATAAGATTATTAAAGAAGGCAATGAAAACTTGCAAAAGATGCATAAGCTAACGATTGCTGGAAAACTGCCCGTAGAATACTTCAATGATATATTCTATTCCAGTAAGAACAACGGTTAATTAGAAAGGAGAGATGAATTATGGCGGTACCTAAGAAAAATCCAGTAACAAATAAATGGGATATACAAATTCGTTATAAAGATTCATTTGGCAATAGTAAAAAAACTACTCGCCGAGGATTTAATACGAAGAAAGAAGCAGAGCAAGCTGCTCTAGATTTTAGACTTCAACAAGAGATGAATTTTAATATGAAATTTTCTGAATTTGTTGAGATTTATATGGAAGATGCTAGTCATCGATTGAAATTGAATACGATGAAAACAAAGAAAATTACAATAAATAAAAAGTTATTACCTTATTTTGGAAATATGAAGATGAATGAAATTACGCCTGCAACTATACGTAAATGGCAAAATGAAATGATAAAGAAGGATTATAAACCTACTTATTTAAAGACCATGAACAATCAATTAAGTGCTATTTTTAACTATGCAGTACAATTTCATGGCTTAAAGGATAATCCTTGTAAAAAAGCTGGTAGTATGGGGAAAAGTCATTCTGAAGAAATGAAATTTTGGACTAAGGATGAATTTACTCAGTTTGCTGATCAATTAATGAACAAACAGGTTTCTTATACTATATTTAAGATTTTCTTTTGGACAGGAATGAGATTGGGGGAGTTATTAGCATTAACTCCTTCTGATATTGATTTTGATAAGAAATGTATCATAGTCAATAAATCCTATCAATTCTTAGATGGGGAAGATATCATTACTGATCCGAAAACTCCTAAGAGTAAACGAGAAATTACTGTTCCTGATTTTTTACTGAAAGATATAAAAGCATATATGGATTCGCTGTATAATCCAGATCCTCATAAGAGATTATTTAGAGTTACCAAGTCATTTTTGGAAAAAGAAATAGCTAGAGGAGCCAAAGCGGCTGGACTTGAACAAATTCGTATTCATGATTTACGCCATTCTCATGTAGCACTTCTTATTGAAATGGGATTTCCTATTTTAGCTATTTCTAATCGCTTGGGACATGAGAAAATTCAAACGACATTACAAACATACGGACATTTATATCCAAATAAACAACAATTAATTGCTGATAAATTAAATGAAAAGTTTGGGGAGGAATCATAAAATGCCAGGATTAAATAAAAATAGAAAAAGACCTATTACACTTGCGTTTCGTGTATCACAAGCCGAAGCCAATCACATCAATGAAAGAATTAAAATTAGTGGACTTCCAAGGGGAAAATACTTCATTCAAACATTTCAAAAGCAGAAAATATATGTATCACTTGGAAAGTTTGAAAGCGATCGTTTAAGTTTAGAATTCAAACGTCTAAGAAATTTACTAGAAAACATGGAAGATCATGAAGATATTAACGATGCTTTAAATGAATGCAAAACATTATTAGAAGAATTGAAACCATTTTTCCCTTTACCTGAAAAACAAGAAAAAGAAGAAGAGCCTATTGAGTTTGATGACTTCTTTATGGATGAAGAAATTATATAGAGGTTTGCATGTTTATTGTCCAAGCTGCAAATAACTATATCTATTTAGGCTTTTCAGTTTTTCCACTAAAGGAAAATACAAAAGATGGTCAAGTGGTCTCTTCTTGGATTAATGATGCTACAAGAGATAAAGAACAAGTAGCTTTATGGTGGCATAAAAATCCAAACTATAATTTAGGAGTAAAAACAGGGAATGGCTATATAGTCATTGATGTTGATAACAAAAATGGTAAAAATGGTAATAAAGTGATTGAAAAATTTTTAGATGAATTTCCCAAAACTAGAATTGTAAGAACACCGAATGATGGTATACACATTTATTATAAAGTTGATAGGGAAATTCGATGCAAAGTAAATTTATATGAAGGAATAGATATAAGAGGAGATGGAGGTTATGTTGTAGGAGTAGGGAGTGTCATTAATGGAAAAGAATACAAGATGGATGGTGGAGCCCGTATTGCTGAAGCTAATGAAGCAGTTTATCGCTTCTTGGAAGGTGGATATAAATTAGAGAAAGAATACGGACACGAAGATACCCAATCTAGTGATTATATTTATGAAGGAGAAAGAAATGATCGTATCTTTAAAGAAGCTACAGCATTAAAAGCTAAAGGTTTGAATTATCTTTCTATAGTTGCGGCAATGAAGGAAGAAAACCAACTAAAATGCATTCCACCATTAGATGAAAAGGAAGTGTTAACTATATGCTCCAGTGTTGAGAAACGATTTGCTTGTAGAGATAAATCCTTGAATCGACATCCTGATGATGAAATCAGTACAGTTTTAAAATCTGTCGATGAAATTAAACAACAGGAAATGGAATGGGTTATTGAAGGATTGATACCTAAAAATCAAATTACAATCCTAGCTGGTGATGGTGGTGTAGGAAAAACTTCAGTGTGGGCGCATATTGCCGCAAGGCTTAGCACAGGGCAACCATTATTCTTTGAAAAAGAAACAGGCCGTAAACCAATGAATATTGTTTATTTTTCTGGAGAAGATCCAACTGATGTTGTTCTTAAGAAAAAAATTCTTGAGAGTGAAGGAGATATGAAAAGAATCCGTACAATTGAATTGGGCGATGAACGCTTAAGTCATGTACGTTTTGGTAGTCGTTTTCTCGAAAATATCATTCAAGATAATCGACCAGATGTTATCATCTTTGATCCTTTACAAAGTTTTCTTCCGGCACATACAAATATGTCTGCACGTAATCAGATGCGTGATGCATTAGGAAACTTATTATACCTAGGCAGAAAATATCAAATTAGTTTTCTCGTTACTTGTCATACAAATAAGAAACCAAATGCTGGACCAAGAGAAAGGGCAGCAGATAGTGCTGATATATGGGATATTGCAAGAAGCTTCATCTTTGTCGGTGTGTTGAAAGATGATCTACGCTATCTATCAAATGAAAAAAACAATTATGCAGAACTTCAAAAAACATATCTCTTTAGTGTTGGGAAAAATAAAGTTGAATTTAAGGGAGTTAGTGATAAAAGAGATTTTGATTTTCAAAATGAGAAGTTGAAAAATCAACGTAATGAGTCTTCGTTGTCATTAGCTAAAGAAGATATCCTAAGTCTATTAAAGAATGGAGAGCAACGAAGTAAGGACATTGAAAATGTATTAAGAGGAGTTGGATATACACCAAGTGTCATAGACCGTGCTCGACGAGAATTAAGAAAAGAGAAACTGATTGATTTTAGAAAAGATGGATCAAATAGAGATGGTGATAAACAAGAAACGATTTATTATCTAACAGAAAATTGTTAGCAAACAGTAAGCAAACTATAAAAATACAATTTGCTTATCCTAAGATAAATAAAGGGATTAATGAGCAAAATAGCAAAATGGATGAAACATCACGAACCATAAATTTTTGTAGAGAATTACGAAGGTCACATATTTTAATGAAATTTGCTATTTTGCTTCAAATGTCCTTGTAAATAAGAGCTTTAAGCAAAATGAAATATGCAAATTTGCTATGCAATTTGCTGGAGCATAATTGGTGAATTAAAGGTATTTAAAATTCACGATATATGTATTAGCAAGCAACGTATTTTGTCCCCAAAATACAATCAAGTTGGACGGTGCCAACAACGAAAGGATGTGGAATAATGAAACGAAATCATGAAATCAAGATTCGATTTAACGAAAAAGAATTTGAACAGCTGACGGAAAAAGTTCGTAAATCAAAACTCAGCAGAGAGAAGTTTATTCGTCAATGTATTTTGAAAAAATCAGTCAAAGAACCACCTCATTTGGATTATTATAAGTTATTAAATGAGTTCAATCATATAGGAAATAATCTCAATCAAATCGCTAAATCTTTAAATAGTAGACAGGATAATTCATCATTTCTTGTTGAGGTTACGATTGAAGAATTAAGAAATATGATTAAAAATTTGGATGAAAAGGTAAGGGGTGATTAAAGCAGTAACTGCAATTTGGGCGATAAGAGATCGTTTGGATAATGCCATTAAGTATGTAGAAGATGATGAAAAGACAATTGAAAAAGCCTTTGACTATATCAGCAATGATGAGAAAACAGATGGCCAAAAATATGCAACTTATCTCAATTGTGATGCATTTCAACCACAAAAATCTATGAGCACTACAAAGAAAATGTTCGATGATACAAAACCAATTGTTGCATATCATGGTTACCAGTCTTTCAAAATTGGAGAGGTGACTGCTGATGTTGCACACGAAATTGGTGTAAGGTTAGCTCAGGAATTATATGCAGATCGATTTGAAGTTATCGTTACTACACACCTAGATAAGAAGCATGTTCATAATCATATTCTCTTAAACTCAACATCATTTGTTGATGGGAAACGCTTCTGTAATACGAAAAAAGATTACAGAAAAATGCAGGAAACCTCTGATAAATTATGCTTGGAATATGGTTTATTTGTCATTAAAAATCCTCAGTACAAGTCAAAAAAAGTCAACTATCATGTATTAAATTCTTATATGAAGGACATCAAAAAAGATATGGATATTCTAGTTGAACAAAGTAGTTTTGTGGATGTGTTTTGGGATAACATGAAGAAAAAAGGATATGCTCTCGAAAGAATTGAAGAAGAATATGCCATTTATCATCCGTATTATTCAGAACCAATCTTTCTAAAAACGTTAGGGGAACAATACCATTATGAAAATATTGAAGACAGATTAATCGATAAAAGAATACTTCCACAAGAAACTGAACATACAAAAAGTTATTATCAGTGCAAAGAATATTATAAAAAGTATAAGAAAAAACAACTCACTGGACCTGCAGGAATAAGAGTAGCTTATCTTATTTCATTAAATGTTTTACCAACTTGTAAACAAAAATTATCAAAGGAAGCAAGGCAAGCATTAAGAAAACTGGATATGTTTGTGAAAGAAATTGAATTGTTATATCATAACAAAATTGAAGATATAAACCAATTGGATGACTATCAACAAGTAAAACAGAATGAATTAGATAAACTAATCAAAGAAAGAAAATACTGTTATTATCGTCGAATGAAAGCTACTAGCGAAGAGGAAAAAGATGAGTGGTCAGCAAAAGCAAAACAATTTACACCAGCAATTAAAAAGTTAAGAATGGAAGTCAAAGCATGTGATAACATTCGAAATAGAAGCTTTAAAGATGATGTAGAACGTATCGCATGGAAGAAAATAAGACAAAGAGAACAGTCACGTTAGGAGGAAAAGTAGATGAAAGAAATGAAGTACCAACAAGTAGGAGATTATGAATTTCCAGTTCTAAAACAAGAAGAATCATTACCTAATTTAACAAGATTTGGACGAATGTATTTGAAACATTTAAAAGAAAATTATAAAGCACATTATCTAGCGTTACTTGCAGAAAATAAGCTAAATGATGAACTGTTATCAATGGATCATCAGATGAATGATCGATATAATGTATTAGTAAAGCAACTTATGGAAGAAAGAAGTGTCAATGAAGAACTAAAAGAAAAAGATCAAATGAGATGGGTGCAGGAAATGAACAACATAAAAAATAGTGCTGAAGAAACATTGTTTGATGAGTTTATTAATGTAAGATAAAAAATACTTATCACGTTTATAAAAGCTCGCATCAATATGCGAGTTTTTATGTTGATTTAACTAATGATAAAAGGATATAATAGTATTTACAGGAGGTCATTATGGCTATTTCATATAATAAATTATGGAAGTTATTGATTGATAAAAATATGAGTGCTTCTGAATTAAGAAAAGGAGCAGGTATTGCACCAAATACAATGACAAGGATGAGAAAAAATCAAGATGTGTCATTAGCTGTTTTAGAAAGGATATGTAATTATATAGAGTGTGATTTTGGAGATTTGATTGAATACGTTGAAGATAATTTAAAAGATGAAGGTGGTGTGAATCACTGTGATTGATATTATTGAAGAAGAGTTAATGACTATGTCAGAAAAGCTTTTTAACGTACTGTTAAAGGATAGAACAACAAAGAAAAATATTTGCTGGGCAACAGACCATTATATTGCCTTCGGTGATGCCTATTATCCACAAGAACCTATCACTAAAGATCTAATCACTGGAAAAAACTCTCATATTATTTCGCCAAGAGTTGCGAAAACATTAGAGAATCAGACGAAAAGAACGAAGGAAAAAGCAGAAGTTTTTACTCCTTCATGGGTGTGTAATGAACAAAACAATTTAATTGATGAAGCATGGTTTTGTCGTAAAGATGTTTTTAATAAAACAGTAGGACAAACATGGATTACAAATAAAGAAAATATCGTTTTTCCATCAAATAAAAGTTGGAGAAAATATGTTGATGCTAGAAGATTAGAAATTAGCTGTGGTGAAGCACCTTATTTAGTAAGTAGATATGATACAGTCACTGGTAAGGAAATACCACTAGAAGATAGAATAGGTTTATTAGATAGAAAGCTTCGAGTGGTTAATGAAAATACAGTAAGTGAAGAAGATTGGTTTGAGTGGGTAAAAAGAGCTTATGAGAGTACATATGGTTATGAATACCAGGGAGATAGCTTGTTACTTGCTAGAGAAAATTTACTTTATACATTTATTGAAAACATGGAGTATAAGTTCTCTCATAAACCTAGTGAAGAACAACTTTTGACCATTGCAAAAATAATCTCATGGAATTTATGGCAAATGGATGGTATAACATTGAATGCTCCTTATAGTGAGCGTGAAAGAGTTAATACACAATTGTCTATTTTTGATTTCGTTGATAATGATGAAATTTCAGAAAAAGAACCAATTCCATGCAAAATATATGATTGGAGAGCAAATACAAGTATAGAATTTAAAAGTATGATGAATGGAGGAGTTAAGTAATGGAAAGCAACGATAATGTACAGTTTAAAAATGCATTTAATTATAAGGTTATCTATGCTTTTACAGTTAATGATGAAAAGCATAAGGGACTAATAAAAATTGGAGATGCAACTGTTTATACTGACTTCTCAATTGATAAACTTTCACCTAATTGCAGAGAGTTAAATCAAGCAGCTTTAAAGAGAATTAAGAGTTATACAAATACTGTAGGGGTAACTCCTGTATTACTACATACTGAATTAGCCATTAAAGAAGAACATTCAAAAGATGGTAATGTTCAATTAAAAGCATTTAGAGATTATGAAGTACATCGTGTTTTAGAAAATTCAAACATTAAAAAAGTGAAAATTGATGGTAGTACGGGGCGTGAATGGTATCGTATAGATAAAGATACTGCAATAGAGGCTATTCAAGCAGTAAAGAAGAACTATGCCAATTTAAGTAATTCTAAAACAAGTAAGCATGTTCCAATCATATTCAGACCAGAACAAAAAGATGCGATTGAAAGAACAGTTAAACAATTTAATAAGCATGATCGCATGCTTTGGAATGCAAAAATGAGATTTGGAAAAACTTTAAGTGCATTAGAAGTAATAAAACGTTGTGGATTTAAAAAAACAATCATTCTTACTCATAGACCAGTTGTCAATGATGGATGGTATGAGGACTTTACAAAGATTTTTTATGATACCGATTATTTGTATGGTTCAAAGTCAAATGGATATGATGTGAATACTTTGAATAATAAAGGTAAAGGATTTGTGTATTTTGCATCGATTCAAGATCTTAGAGGGTCTGAAGCTGTTGGTGGAAAATTTGGAAAGAATGATGAAATATTCAATACAATTTGGGACTGTGTTATTGTAGATGAAGCTCATGAAGGAACTAAAACGACTTTAGGTGATGAAACCATTAAAGCTATTGTCAAAGAAGAACTTAAAAAAACGAAGCTATTAGCTTTATCAGGAACTCCTTTCAACATTTTAGATGAATACGATGAAGAATCTATATATACATGGGATTATATAATGGAACAGGAATGTAAATCAGAATGGGACAAACTCCATTTTGGAGATTCTAATCCTTATGAAGAATTACCAGAATTGCGTATATATACATATGATCTAGGGGATTTATTGCATAGTAGTAATTATATTACTTATGAAGATAAAGCTTTTAATTTCCACGAATTTTTTAGAACATGGACTGGTGATTTCAAAGTTGATTATGCACAAATGCCTGTAACTGCGAAAATAGGTGATTTTGTTCATGAAAAGGATATTTTGTCATTCTTAAATTTAATGACTAAACTTGATGATAAGAATAGTTATCCTTATTCAAAAGAGGAGTATCGCCAATTGTTTAAGCATTCTCTTTGGATGGTTCCAGGAGTGCGTGAAGCCAGGGCTTTGAAGAATTTAATGATGGAACATCCAGTATTTGGCAATGGACAGTTTAATATTATAAATGTAGCTGGAAGTGATGATGAAGAATCTGCTGATGCACTAAATAGTGTAAAAAATGGTATTAGTGAAGCGGAAAAAAATGACACATATACTATTACCTTATCATGTGGAAAGTTGACAACAGGTGTAACGATTAAGGAATGGACAGCTGTATTTATGCTTGCTGGTTCATACTCTACTTCTGCTGCAAACTATTTGCAAACAATCTTTAGAGTACAGTCTCCATGCAATAAGAATGGTATGATCAAAGAAACTGCGTATGTATTTGATTTTGCACCAGACCGTACACTAAAAATGGTATCACAAGCTGTATCTGTATCATCAAAAGCAGGTAAGACTACTGATGGTGATAAACAAATATTAGGAAAATTCTTAAATTACTGTCCTGTTATTTCAATTTCTGGGTCACAAATGAAAGAATATCAAGCAGACAGATTATTGCAACAGCTAAAAAAAGCGTATGCAGATAAGGTGGTTCGTAATGGTTTTGATGATAGTAATTTATATAATGATGAATTATTAAAATTAGATGAACTTGATATTAAGAAGTTTGATGAATTAAAAGGAATTATAGGTAAATCAAAAGCAGCTAGTAAGCAAAATGATATTACCGTAAATGATCAAGGTTTAACTAACGAAGAATATGAAAAGGAAAAGAAATTAAAGAAGAAACCTAAAAAGGAATTAACTGAAGAAGAAAAGGCCTTGTTAGAAGAATTAAAGAAGAAAAAGAAAGTACGTAACGATGCAATTTCAATATTAAGAGGGATTTCTATACGTATGCCATTACTTATTTATGGTGCTGATGTTCCATATGATGAAGAAATCACCTTAGAAAGATTTATTGAAAAAGTAGATGATTCTTCATGGAATGAATTTATGCCGTCAGGTGTAACAAAAGAAGTTTTCCAAGAGTTCAAGAAATATTATGACGAGGATGTCTTTATTGCGGCTGGTAGAAGAATAAGGAATATTGCTCGTGAGGCAGATACACTTGAACCAACAGAGCGTGTCAAAAAGATTGCTTCTTTATTCTCGAATTTCAAGAATCCAGATAAAGAAACAGTTTTAACACCTTGGCGAGTTGTTAATATGCATATGTCTGACTGTTTAGGTGGTTATGATTTTTGGGATGAAAAACATGAATATGAAGTAGATGAGCCGAGATTTGTAGATAGAGGTAAAGTAACGGTAGAAACTTTCAACAATACCTCAGCACAAGTACTTGAAATCAATTCAAAGACTGGATTATATCCATTGTATGTAACATATAGTATTTATCGAGCTAAATGCAAAGATTATAACGATGATGAGTTAACATTAGAACTTGAAAGAAAAATGTGGAATGATACAATTCAGAATAATATTTTTGTCATTTGCAAAACCCCAATGGCTAAACAGATAACACAAAGAACATTAGCAGGATATTCAAATATAAAAATTAATGCACACTATTTTGATGATTTAATAAATCAAATGGAAAATAAGCCACAACAATTTATTGATCGTGTGCAAAAACCAAGCTATTGGAAGAAAGGAGATATCGGTAGAATGAAATTTGATGCGGTTGTAGGTAATCCACCATACATGCAAATGGACGGAGGAGCTCAAGCAAGTGCTAAGCCAATTTATCAACATTTTGTTTCAACTGCAAAAGCATTAGAACCAAGTTATCTTTCATTTATTATGCCAACAAGATGGTATGCTGGAGGTAAGGGATTAGATGATTTTAGAGATCAAATGTTAAATGATAAACACATTGAAACATTATTTGATTGTGTAACACCCGACGATATATTTCCAAATACGAATATCAGAGGTGGTGTGTGCTATTTTTTATGGAATCAATCTTATGATAATGAAAAAGATAAAACAAATGTAATTACTTTGGAACACGGAAAACCTCCAGTAACTATGAAAAGAGCATTAAAAGTTGATGGTTTGGATATATTTGTTAGATATAGTTATTCAATTGGAGTTTTATCAAAAGTTTTTGATTTAGAACATGATACATTAGATAATTATGTTTCATCACGTCGACCATTTGGAATTGATGCGAATATAGTAAAAAGTTCATATTTTAAAAAAGAAGAATCACAAAATTGTGTAAAGTGTTTTGGTAAAGGTCAGACATATGGCTTTATAGATTATAATTTAGTTCAAAATCATAAAGAATGGGCTAATGAATGGAAAATATTCACACCAAGAGCAAATAATATTGGAACGGAATTAAATGACGATAATTTGAATTGTTTCATTGGAAAACCAGGAACAGTTTGTACTGAGTCATATATTATGATAGGAATAGGCTTAAGCTTAGATGAATCAAAGTGTATGAATCTATCTAAGTATTTAACAACTAAATTTGCACGATTTATGCATAGTATTGCAAAGGCAAGTCAAGATGCAACAGCTAAAACGTATAGATTTATACCTATACAAGATTTTACTCAAAATTCTGATATAGATTGGAATCGTTCAGTTTCAGAAATAGACAAACAACTTTATAAAAAGTACAATCTTTCAGAAGATGAGATAAATTTTATCGAAGAAAAAATAAAACCTATGGAGTAAAAAATTAGTTTAACAAGCGAGTGAAAAGAACATATGATAAATAAGTTAAAAAAGCATAAAAAACTAATTATATTGGGAACTTTAATTTCGCCTATAGTGCTAATATTGTTAGCATTGGTGATTATAAATTATTTATCAACACATTTAACTTCTAATAATCCAATAGTTAACATAAATGCTAGTATTGAAGTGTCGAGTGTAGATGTTTTGTCATTGTATTTATCAATTTTAGGTATTTTAATTGGAGCTTATCTAACTATTGGGATATTTGCGTTCCAGATACAAGAGCAAGAAGAAAAGATAAAAAGTATAATGGATTATTATCAAGTTGAACTTTTAAAATCATTAAATATGATTTTTCATGGTGAATATGCAAATATTTCAATAGATTTACCTCATTGGATTGAAAATAGTTCTCAAATTAAAGAGAGGGTCAAAGAATCTGATTTTGAATTGCTAAATGATTTATGTGTTAAGATATTTAATTCAAAAGATTCAAAAGAGAATTCTTTTATAAACGAGTATTTAAATGATTTTTACATTTATTTCAATACGAGAATTGATAAAAACAAGTTTAAAGTTAATTGTTTTTTGAATTTAAAAACAGTGACTGCACTTAATTCTTTAGGGAATAAAAAGATAGATTTTTTAGGTGTAAAAACTGATAATGATAATAAAGAATTTTATAAGATAGAATTAGTAAATGGAGAATATATGTATTTTTCTACACGAGATTCAATAACTTGTAACTGTTCATTTAAAGATGGAAATCCTTTTTCTGGCTATATTCAAGAAATAGGAGAAAAATATTATGAAGGAAATATAAATAAAGGGGAAAGAGAAGGACAGGGAAAAATTGTAAAAAGTGGACATGTTTTAGAGGAAGGAGACTACGTGAATGGCAAACTCTTTAATGGTAAAATTTACGGAAAAAAAATAAAAAGAAATTTATTAAACCCATTTAATGATTTCGCTATAGGCACACAGTTATATGATGATTTAGAAGAGTATGATGGAGGGGAAAAGGAGGCAATAATTAAAGTGGTTAAAATTGCAGATTATAGTGTTGTCAATGGGAAAGAAATAATAATTGAAGATTCAATTAGAGAATTAAATGTGTATGATGTAATGGGAAATTTAGGAAAAAAGATTAAGGATATGGTTATTTATTAAGCAGTCTCCCAATTTTCATATCTAATATCTTAAATTATTAATCGATTTTATAATGTTGAAAAGTATCTATAAAAGAATTCTAACAGTCATTATTATTTTCATCGGTAAAGTTGTCTTAATATGTAAGTAAAGGTAATTAAGTAATAAAGGTTTCGAAGGAGGAATAATATGCTAAAAATAGATTTACATATTCATACTGATCCGGCTTTCTATGAAAGTCCTTTTGATTTTTCTTTAGATAAATTAAAAGAATATGTGCACAATAATAGACTTCAGGTTATTGCAATTACTAATCATAATCATTTTAATAAAAGCCAATTTAATAAAATACAGACTACTTTAAGTGATATTATTGTTCTCCCAGGTGTTGAAATTGATATTGAGAAAAGTCATTTATTACTGATCGGTAATGTAGATCAAGTTGAAGAAATAGATAATGCAAGTGATTTATTATCAAAAGAAATACATTCCGAGAGGGATTATATTTCTTTTGATAAATTCGTCGAAATATTTCCGGATTACCACAAATATATACTGATTCCTCATTATAAAAAAAGCCCAGCTATGCAAATTACCACGATAAATAAATTTGAAGGCAATCTAGTTTGTGGAGAGGTAAGAAGTGCAAAACAATTTGAAGTTATTGCTAAACAAACCGGAAAATTAGTTCCAGTATTATTTAGTGATATTAGGATGTCTGAAGATATAGAGACATTTCCGATTAGAAATACGTATATAGATATAAGTGATTTTGAATTTACTGTTTTGAAAATGGCTTTGTCTGACAAAAATAAAGTTTTTATTAATGATTTAAAAAACGATTTAGAATTAGAAATATTACCTGATGGAACAACTGCATCCTCTAAATTAAATGTTATTATTGGAAAAAGATCTTCTGGGAAAACTTTTAATCTTGATAGAATATATGCTTCAAATGACGATAATAACATAAAGTATGTAAAACAGTTTTCATTAACCGGAAAGAGTGAAGAAACAAAATTTGCTGAATTAGTAAATAATGAGCAAAGAGATTTGATAGAGCAATATCTAATACCCTTTAAAAATATAACCGATAAGGTTTTGGATATCGATGAATTTTTTGATAGCGAAGTTGATAAATATTTATCTTCACTTAAAGAATATGCTGAAAATCAGTCTTTAAAGGATGCATATTCAAAATCAAAATTATTTACTGAAACATTTTTTAATGCTAATGATAATTACGATACCAAGGATATTATAGAGGCAACATTAAAACTGTTAGAAACAGAACATAATCGTCAATTAATTGATAAGTATATTGAACAAACAGTATTAATAAACTTGCTAAAAGCGTTATTAATTAAGCGAGAAAAAGAATATATACAATTTAGATTGAAAAAACAAGTTGATGAAATAGTAAAATTTACAAAAGATAAATTATCTGAAAAATCTTCTTTAAAAAGTTTACAAGATGTGGATTTGTATTCTGTTGAGAAAAATCGAATTATGGTAAATAAATATAATGAGTTATGTAATGGATTAAAAAGTGAAACATTAATCAAAACTGTAGATGTATATAGATTTAAAATTGAGTTATATAAAACAAAATATGCTAATTTGACAGAAGTAAAGAAAACTTTAAATACACAAAAATCTTTAAAAGAAGCATTTAAGTTATATAGTCGACCATATAACTATATTAAAGAACTTGAAAAGATGCAAATAGATAAAGGCATGATTTATAAAGGAATAGTTAATTTTAAAATATCCGTTCTAAATGAAAGAAATGTTGAACTATCTGGAGGAGAGAGAGCGGAATATAATTTATTACATGAACTAAAAGAAGCAGATAATTTTGATATATTGCTTTTAGATGAACCAGAAGCTTCATTTGATAATCCATTTATTAAAGATTACATTATCGATATTATTAAAAGAATTGCAAATAAAACAACTGTTTTTCTAAGCACTCATAATAATACTTTAGGAGTATTACTTAAACCGAATAAAATTATATATACTGAAGCATGTGGAAATGATATTTATAAAGTATATACAGGAGACTTTGGGACAAAATATTTAAAAACTAAAGATGGTGAAATGATTAATACTTATGATTATGTTATGAATGTAATGGAAGCAGGAGAAGATGCATATAAAGAAAGGAAAATTGTTTATGAAAGTATTAAAAATAGTTAATGGTAGATGCTATTTTAGTACAGATGGTACTACAGATAAACCTATATCAGATATTGGGAAGGATGATTTATTAAAAATATTAGACATGATTTATTTAGAACAAGAATATGAGATTGATCCGATTGATTCTAGTACCGTAATACATAATGATGTTGAAAAAATCATTTATGAATCTGTTTATCATAAAATCAAAGATTTTATTTCTAAGGTACAAGGATTAAGATTAGAAGTTGAGAATGAATTTAAAGAAGCAAAAGAAAAATATATTAGCTAGCTTGTTCATTTTATTAATTAAAATGAAGGATATTGTCTTAATATTAGTTTAGTGTAATGCAAAAAATAGAGTGCAACTATAGGAGGAAGATATAATGTCTAAAGTAACTGACGCTATGAAACAGTTTTATTTGTATGTTAAAGACGAATGTGTCATAAGTGAAGAACTTAAAAATATTTTAATAAGCGATGAAGTAAAGATTGAGTTCTTCACTCTATGCGAAAAATTTGCTGATATTTCTTTAAATGCTCCAAAATTTAAAGATAAAGTATCAGGTGAAATTGGTGGTTGTTTTCAATTTTCAGATATTGAAAACGCAAAAAATGCAACTAGAGATTTTTACTTGAAATATCAATTGAATGATATTGATAGTTATATGGAAACAATACATAAGGTTTATCATTTAGCTGTTGATTGTAATGATGATAGAGCAAAAAGTGGTTTTGTACAATCTGAAATATATAATTATGATCACGGATTTATGGGTAAATATTATAATTTTCAAGAATTGCCTGAAGATATATGGATAACGATTTGCGCTGAAACAAAAGAATATATACAATCCAAACTGGATGAAATTGAATTATAAAAGTCAATTTTTTATCGTGACGATTAACAATAATTTCAAAGTTCTATAATTTGTACTCAAAGAGTACTCGTGGCGAGTACAAAATGAGTACAAATAATCAAGATTTGTGAAATAATAGAGATATATGATATAAATGAGAGAGAAATATACATGAAAAACTGTGAAAAAGATAGAAAACAAATTACCAGGAACCGAATTTGAGTAGGTAGAATAGTACCGAGTGGTTTAGACGTATTGAAAAAGTGCCTGTTTAAGGTGCTTTTTTGGTAATTGGTGTTAGTTTTTAATTTGTTTTGACTACAAAAGAGTTATATGTTTCAAACGAAAAGGAGGATGTATTTATGAATGAAAAATATAAGATTACAGATACTAGAGCTCCTCTCCCAAAGGTTTTTGTGAAACTTGGAAAACAAGGATGTATGACTAAATATATTAATGAAGGAAGTTTAAGATTTTCTTCAGCACTTGAGTTTAGTAAAATACAAGAAGGTATAGATAAAATTGTAGATAAATACGAAGGGGCGTTATTTTATCAAATAACAGATTTATATGTTGCGCCAATGGTTTCTGTGAGTATTTCACTAAAAAGATGACATCAAACAAGTAACACTATTCGATTTTTAAAGTGAAATATTCAGGTGATACTATAACTTATTGTGAGAATAGAATTATAATCCCTTTGGTTTACAACATTCTATATAACTTTTTTTAGAACCACATGGACAAGTTTCAGTATCAGGATATGAAGAAACATGGAGTTTTTGCATTAAATTTTCTTTCCTAAGATTAAATATTTTTTTGCCGATTTCATCTAGTTTTCTTTGGTTTCTATTTTTAATGTCTGAATATTGTACATATTCAATTTTGATTTCTATGAGTTTTCCCATTTTGTTTAGCTTAAAGAATATAATAAAGGATTCATCCAAATGATTTAGTTTAAGTTTAGCTAAAGAACGCATTTTAGCCACATTTATAATTTGTTTGTTTAATTTAATATATGAGTATGCTAAATTAATTTCAGAAGAATCAATAGATATAGTGGATATAAAAAGGTCATCTTCAACTTTTGATCTACTGAATTTAATTTTGTTAAAGACATGTTGTAAATAAGAGTTTTGTATAGAATGTGTTTGATATGCTGCTTCAAGCAGTAGATGAAGAAGTTGATGCTTTTTTTTGTGGGTTGATTTATAAACTAAGTTTATCAAGTTTTCCATCGATTCTTCAATCCAAATCGGTTTAGGTTTAGGGGGTGCAATTGGTGTTTGTTTACTATCGTAATAGATGTCTAATTCGCTTCTTGCGTCTTCGACAAAAATATTGGTTACATCATCAAGTTTTTCTTCGTTGATCATGTCGTCTATTTTGTTTATAAAATCTCGATAAGATAAATATAGTCCTAGATAATCAAGTTCATCATTTACATGTAATCTATTCAATTCAGTAACTTTATATCTATAATTCAAGTAGTCTAAAAATAGGAAAGGACAATCGGTAAAATAATCTGAATAAATATTTAAATCATCTATTGAGATTAGAAAGTTTCCTCTAGTAAATTTAATGTTTTCAAATTTTTCGATAATGGATGATACTTCATTAAAGTTTTCTAATGTAACTGATATTGAAAACACCTTTGTATAATCGCTAATATTGATTAAATATTTGACATCATTGCTTTCGTTGTATATTTCTTGATGTTTTTCTAAATAACTTAGAAGTGCTGTACATTGTTCATCAGGTTTTTCAATTAAATCAGTTATAGATTTTTTATGAGATGAAAAATTTACAAATGGATTATCTGGTGTAAAATTTCCTGCTTTTACTTCTATGATAAAAAGGGATTTGTCAAATGAAACAATTAAATCATTTTCACTACGATTACTTTTAATTCCGTTTATAAAGAAGTAATTATCTTGGAGTACAATCGCGTCTGGAAAAATACGTTTGAAGATATTTGCTACATATGTCTCGGTAATTTCTTTTTGTTTTATTTGCCATTTCTGTGTATATTGTTTATCATTTTTAATGATTGCTTTATAAATTGTTCTGTAAAAATTATCTACAAAATTATAGTAGTTAAAGCAATAATAACTATCATCAAATTTTAAAATAGGACGATATTTATGTAAAGTATTATTTATAGGCCATCCTGAATAATTTCCCTCAAAAAATATTTTATTTTCTCCAAAGTGTAAAGAAAGAGAATCTAGTAATTGATTATTCCAGATTAACTGAGGGTTTATTCTGTATTGTTCAGAAGAAAATGCTTCAGTAAGTTTACTTCTCTTTTCGTCAGAAATAAATTCTGTACTTGAGTTATCTAAAGAGAACCCTTTTTCCTCTAGAGTATCACAGACTTCTTTCATTAATTCTATTCCGTTAAAAAACATAGAACCACAAGATTTTTCCATAATCTTATCCATGCCAGCAAAAAATTCTGTCTTATTTACATTAAAAATTTTTTCAATTTCATCAGTGTGAGGTGTTAGCATTATTTTGTAAAAAATTTTTTCAAAGCATTGATATCGTTTCCCGTTTACATTAGAATAAATAAAACGGTTATAAATGTAATCAATTTCCTCATCGCTATATTCACGTTCGAATTCTTTGCTAGTAGAATACAATAAAAAATATTGATTTATTAGTGACATGATTTCTCTGTATTTTCTTTTAAAATCATAAATGATTGTTTCATCAATATTATTGTTATTGTAATCAGTAATTTCTATGGCAGTTAATAGACTTGTAAAATATTCAATCATATTTGTTTGAAGAGGGTCTTGTTTTGTTATCAATGTTTCTTCATTATATTCAGAAGCGGAAGGAACCAATTCCATTGATTTTAAACAATATAATAAATCGATAGGATTATATTGTTTAACACTTTTAATTAATTCGTTAATAAGATTATCGATTTCTTTTTTTAATGAATTTAAATTTGTATTTAACATGTTTACCTCCATTTGTTGTGATAATTTCTAGATTTCATTAGAGTCTTTCGTGTTAACTGATATAATTAATTCTATCATATTTTAATACAATATTGAAAAACATAAAAAATATACTTGATAATAATGGCATAACTTTTACTATAATTCTTCAACTGATTCTTAATGTCAAGCAACACTTGTATTAACTGATTCATTAAATAAATTGGAGGAAGATATTTTTGATAAAGAATTGGTAAAGTTGCTAAATGAAAAACTCAAAGATTAAGAATATGAAAATTATTGGAATAGACTAGCTCATAAATTGGATAATGATATTTTCTGTTCCAATTGTGCTATTGATTTAACACAAATTTTGTTGTAATTTTTATTTTATTAGGAAAGAGATAATAGTCATGTTAATGTATTTATGATGGAAAAGAAATAGTAAAATAATATAGGGATTAAAAATTTAATTATGATAGTTAAATACAATCATTATATTAAGAGTACTGATCAAGATTATAAAGTAAATGAGAATGCATTAAAATCATTATTACCTAGTTTTACAGATGTACTCAGAGAGTACTCATTACGAGTACATAATGAGTACAAAAAATAAATGTTTATAGAATAATAGAGATATATGATATAAATTAGAGAAAAATATACATGAAAAACTATAAAAAAGACAGGAAATCAATTCAAAGGAACAGAGTTTGAATAGTTACTACATCTCTGGAAAACCTTGATTTATAAGGCTTTCCAGA
>OLQH01000734.1_pt1 | contig 32585 bp, 22 predicted proteins | sample 1672671 | NCBI WGS metagenome assembly OLQH01 (sample SAMEA3136712, study PRJEB25190) | human gut metagenome
TACAACCATGATCCCGGCGCAGCTGGTATTTCTTCCGGTATTCCTGATTTTGAGCAAAATGGAATTGATCAATACCTACTGGTCTTTGATTCTTCCACAGGCTGCCAGCGCATTCGGCATTTTCATGCTGCGTCAGAATTTTCTTCAGGTACCAAAGGAATTGATTGAAGCTGCCAGGCTGGATAAAGCAGGAGAACTGAAGATTATGTTCCGTATCATGCTCCCTATGTCCCGCAGCACGGTCGCTACGTTGGCGTTGCTGACATTTATTGGGAGTTGGAATGATTATTTCTGGGCAAAGGTGCTCACTACCAGCGACGCAGTAAGAACCCTTCCTGTCGGAATCACTGCACTTCGGGATGTGGACGGTGGAGTAGCCAATCACATTATCATGGCGGGGAACCTGATTATGCTCATTCCTATCCTGATCGCTTTTATTATAGCGCAGAAACAGATATTAAAAGCATTCGCCTATACAGGTGTTAAATAAAATATAGAAAAACAATAAGTGGAAAGTGCCGCTTTAGCGGCAGAATGTATGGAGGAAAAAATGAACAGATTGATTCACAAAAGCATGGCATTATTAGCAGCAGCAGCAATGACAATTTCCCTGCTTGGCTGTGGAGGCAGTTCCGGAACATCCGAAAGTGCTTCGACAGCCTCAGCATCCGCTTCTTCAGAGGCAGCATCCACGCAGAGCGGAAGTGAACAGAGCGAAGGCACATCCGGCTCTGGGGAAACGATAGAATTAACTTTCTGGTATGCAAATTCAGATACTGTGGAAACTTATATCGGAGAAGCTACAGAGAGATTCAATAGCACGGTCGGGGCTGAAAAAGGGATTCATGTGACGGCTGAATACCAGGGGGATTATGTAGAACTGCATCAGAAGCTGCAGGCGGCTTATATCGCCGGAACTGCTCCTGACCTGACCGTTTTGGAAATCGGCTCTGTTGGCCTGTTTGCAGATGGAGGAATGATACAGGGCCTAGATGAACGGATTGAGGCAGATGGCATGGATATGAGCGATTTCCACGAAGGACTTCTGTATAATTGTTATATCAATGATACCTGCTATGCCCTTCCCTTCCTGCGTTCCACGTCCATTCTCTATATGAATACCACTATACTGGAGGAAGCAGGCGTTAACCCGGAGGAGATCACAACCTGGGACGCTCTAGCGCAGGCCTGCGAAAAGGTATATGAGGCGACTGGAAAATATGGTATTTCCATGCCTATCAATTATTGGTTCCATGAAGCGTTCATGTTAACCTGGGGTGGATTTACGGTGAATGAGGATGAGACGCAGTGTACGGTGGACAATGATGTGGACAGAATCGTAATCGATTATTTCAAGGACCTTCGGGAAAGAAATCTGGCGCATCTGTATCCTTATTCGGAAATTGATAAGATGAATGCAGATCTGATGAATCAGGATGCTGCCTTCTTCTTCTCTTCCACAGGAAGCTTGAGCCAGATGCTTTCAGTAGCGGATGAACTTGGATTCGAACTTCAGACCGCTTTCATCCCGAAAGGAACTTCTTACGGTGTGACGACAGGAGGCTGTAATCTTGCCATGCTGAGTGGCCTGTCCGAAGAGGAACAGAGTGCTGCTTGGGAGTATATGAAATTCATGACCACAGTTGATGAGACAGTAGAAGCAAGTATCGTAACAGGTTATCTGGCTACCCGCAAGAGCGCGGTGGAAGATGAGAAGATGGTAGCATGGTATGAGCAGTACCCGCAGTACAAGGTAGCGCTTGATCAGCTGGAGATCTCTTCCGGGCGCCCCAATAATCCGGGCTATGTGGAATTCCAGGTGGAACTGACCAACGATATGGCGGAAATTATGGTAAACGATGCGGATGTGGATACCACGCTGGCAGAATTGGAAGCGAAAGGAAATGAACTGCTCAATGAATAACCTTTGGATAATGGCACACAGGGGGGCATCTTATCATGCCCCCGAGAACACCAGGGCGGCGTTTGTTAAAGCGCATGAACTGGAAGCGGACGGAGTGGAAACCGACCTGCAGCTGACGGCGGATGGACAGATTGTGATCCATCATAATTACTATATCGATAATACTTCGGATGGAAAGGGCGCCATCCTGCTGAAAACGGTTCAGGAACTGAAGACATACGATTTCGGCGCTTACAAAGGCAGTGAATATGCGGGAGAGAGGATCCTCACGCTGGAAGAATTCCTTCCGCTTGTGGAGGATATGGAGATCATCAATCTGGAATTAAAGCCCCATCTGGATAAGGAAGTGGACTTCGTCGGAAAGATTCTGGAGATTGTAAGAAACAGCAAGGCAGCAGATAAAGTGATCTATTCCTCTTTCGATGCTGATTTGCTCGGAGAATTAAAGAAACAGGACGCGGACTGCAGGGTGGGACTTTTGACCTTCCAGGAGAGGATGCAGCCGTTTCGTAGGGAATTTTCCGCCGCCTTTGCGGCAAAATATCCGGTGCAAGATATCCGCTTTCTTCTGGAAGATGCAGGAAAGGCACAGAGCCTTACGGAACTTGTGGACAGCCTGCCCTATAAGCCGGATTACCTTCACCCAGACTATCACAGCGTGCTTGAAAATCCCGTTTTGGTGGAAGAGATGAGAAACAGAGGGATCGGCGTGAATCCCTATACCTGTGATACGCCTGAGGAGATGGAAAAGCTGGTTGAGGCCGGATGTACCGGCATCATTACGAACCGGCCGGATCTGGCTGTATCTCTTCTTCGGAAATAATATAAATGCGGAAGGAAAGGGAGATGACAGAATGGCTTTTCTGACTGTGGATTGTTTCTCGGAAGTGTTGCACATGAGCGTAAATCTCAGTGTGATCCTTCCACAAAATATTGAAATTATAAATCCGGTAAATGGAGGACAGTTTACGCCGCCGTATCCAGTGCTGTATTTGCTGCATGGCTATAATGGAGATCACACTGTATGGGCCAGGCGGACCAGTGTGGAACGGTATGCGAGCGAGATGGGGATTGTGGTGATAATGCCGGCGGCCCATCTGAGCTTTTATTCCGATATGGAGATCGGGTTCAGGTATTGGACGTACATCTCAGAGGAACTTCCCCGTATCTGCCGGGATCTGTTCCCACAGATTTCAGCGGAAGCGGATAAGACATTTGCTGCCGGGCTTTCCATGGGAGGCTATGGCGCATTTAAGCTGGGGCTCTCCCTTCCGGAGCGTTTCCGGGCAGTAGCTTCTCTTTCCGGAGCGGTGGATGTGGCCGCCCTGGCAGAACGGATTCGTCAGGAGACAGGAGGAGGAGCCAATGCCTTCGGGCCGGTATATGGGAATCGGCAGATAGCAGGAAGCGAGGACGATCTGTTTGAGCTGGCCAGGAAAGCGGCAGAGAAAGGGAAGAATCTTCCTCAATTCTATCAGTGGTGCGGCAAGCAGGATTTCCTGTACGCAGATAATATCAGGCTGAGGGATTATCTCTGGGATTTGGGAGCAGACCTCGTTTATGAAGAGGCAGATGGAGATCACCAGTGGAAATACTGGGATACCGGGATCGAACGGGTGTTGCGGTGGATCCAGGAAATTCTGGATGAGGATGTTTCAAAATAATGAATTCATTGAAAAGCGCCGGAAGGAAAGCTGCTATAAAAGCTTTCCCTCCGGCGCTTTTCCGGCAGACTCCCTCCGAACCAAGCTGGCATGCAGGAGCAGTGTGCCAATGGAGATTTTATTCAACAGGCTGCTTAAGGCATAGTATCCGCTTTTTCCCAACTGAACCCGTTCCTGACGGACGGTGGTAAGAGGCGGGGAAGTATAGGCGCTCATGGGAAGATCATCAAATCCGATGATGCTGATATCCGCAGGCACCCGCAGTCCCAGCTGCTGACACTGGACGATGGCGGCATGGGCAAGAAGATCGTGGCTGCAGATGAGGGCGGTCATTCCCTTGTCGAGAAGGCGCGGAAGATGTTTTTCCATGCACTGCGTGATATAATAAGAACTCCCTGTATGGGAAGGATCGGCTTTCAGGCCGTTCTGACGCATGGCATGAAAAAAAGCGGTGTGGCGTACCTGCATGATGTGGGATCCCAAAGCACCGCTCAGATAGCCGATCTGCTTATGGCCAAGTTCTTTCAGAGCGGATACAGCCATTTCCATGCCTTCATTGTTGTCGATTCCAACATAGGCCATGTTGGGATTGGCTGAGATATAGTTGTCATAAAGAACAGCGGGGGTTCTTGCGGATTTCAGCTGGTTCATCCAGGGATCATTCAGGGAGAAACCGAGGATAAAGGCTCCCAGGTAATCATTCTGAAGCATAAAAACTTCATAGGGGATTTCCTTTTGCAGCTGTTCCGTGACAGGAACGATCTGAACCGTATAGCCGGCCGGTTCTGCCATTTGACGAAAGCCGAGAATAATATCATATCCAAAATGATGCTTTTCTTCATATTCTATGTTTTCGGCTAGGATGACAAGCTTCTTGTCGGAATTTTTCTGTCTGCGCAGCTTTGTGTATCCCATTTCCACCGCGGTCTCCAAAACGAGTTTTTGTAAAGTTTCGCTCACATCAGAAGCCCCATTCAGGGCTTTGGAAACGGTTCCCTTGGAAATGTTGAGCCTATCAGCAATATCCTGGATCGTTGCCATCAATAAATCACCCTTTCTTATTTATCCGCGTCCAGATTCATTATACTGAAATACAGGGGGATAGGCAATGTTTTTCCGATGAAATCCCCGTCTATTTCGTTATGTTGCGAAAAAATAAGATGCTTTGGCAATATTTAAATCGATATAAAAGTCATAAAAAGAAAGGTGCGTGGTAAAAATAGATAAAAACGCTATATAAAAACTATGAAAAAGGGAGAATCTACCGGCAAATTGCCTTGCACGATTGACGAATGAAAAAAAGAAGAGTACAGTGAAAACAGAACGAAACATAACGAAACTTTTGAGAAAGGGAGAGGAAAATATGAAGAAAAAAGGTGTAGCTCTTTTGCTGGCGGCGGCGATGGCGCTCACCGGGCTTACCGGCTGCGGCACTTCCCTGCAGGGCGCGTCCTCTGGACAGGAAAATGTCCGCCTCATGGTGTGGTCTCCGCAGAATGACCAGTCAAAGGACAACGGAGAATGGCTGCAGACCATGTGCCAGGCTTTCGCGGATCAGCATCCGGAATGGGACATTACGTTCGTCTATGGAGTGGCAGATGAGGCCAGCGCGGCCGGACAGGTATCGCAGGATCCGGAGGCCGGCGCGGATGTGTTCATGTATGCCAACGATACGCTGACCACCCTGACGGACGCCAATGCGCTGGTGAAATTCGGAGGGAAATACAGGGAAGCGATTGAAAGCACCAATTCGCAGGAAGTGCTGGATTCCCTGACCATGGATGGCGAACTGTACGGGGTTCCATTCACCACCAATACCTGGTTCATGTATTATGACAAGAGCGTGTTCTCAGAGGAAGATATAAAGAGTCTGGATACGATGCTGGAAAAGGGAGTTGTATCCTTTCCATTCACCAATTCCTGGTATCTTCCGGCGTTTTATCTGGGAAATGGTTGCACCCTGTTCGGAGATGGAACGGATGAGTCCCAGGGCGTGGATTTTAGCGGCGAAAAGGCGGTTACTGTGACAGATTATCTGATCGATCTGAGAAACCACCCCAACTTCAAGATCGATGCTGACGGCTCAGGCATAGCGGGACTGCGGGACGGCAGCATCAACGCGATGTTTTCCGGTTCCTGGGACGCCAATGCGGTGAAGGAAGCGCTGGGAGAGAATATGGGAGTGGCATCCCTGCCTACATTTACGCTGAACGGAGAAGAGAAACAGATGCTGGCCTATGCAGGCTCCAAGGCGATCGGGGTGAATCCCAACAGCAAACATATGGTGGCGGCTGTTGAACTGGCGGTATTCCTGGGCTCTGCACAGGCTCAGAAGGCCCATTATGAGATGTGCGGCGTGGTTCCTTGTAATACGGAACTCCTTCAGGAGGAAGCGATACAGTCCGATGAAGTGGTGACAGCACAGAATAATACGTTTAACAATACCTCCATCCTGCAGCCCTTTGTTTCCAAGATGAGCAACTGCTGGACACCGGTGGAAAACATGGGCAAGTCCATCCGAAACGGAAGCGTGACGCATGAAAATGCGGCGGATCAGACGGAGCAGATGAACGAGGCCATGAACAGTGATGGAATCTGAGAAGGAATCGGAAGATAATGAGGTGAGAAGATGGGCTTAATCAAAAAAAGAGTGAATGAATTTCCAACCCCGTATACATGTACCCGGGCGATACGGGAAGGAGGGCTTGAAACGAAGCTCTCCATGCTGGTGATGGGGCTTGGCAACTTTGTGCATGGCCAGAAAATAAAGGGACTGATCTACCTGGCTGTGGAAGTGGCATATCTTGTGTTCATGGCGGTGAATGGAATTGGATTCCTTTCCATGCTGCCGTCCCTGGGAACTATTCCGCAGGAAGAGGTTTGGGACGAGGCAAACCAGGTGTATATGTATACCAAAGGTGATCAGTCCATCCTGATCCTGCTTTATGGAGTGGCTACGGTGCTTCTGACCATTCTGATGTTCTGTGCCTGGAGAGGCGCCCTCAGAAGCGCATACAAGGCGGAATGCCTGGCAAAAGAAGGCCGTCATGTGAATACTTTCAGGGAAGACCTGAAGACTCTGCTGCATGAGAATCTGCACAGACTGCTGATGACGCCTCCGGTCATTTTCATATTTGCATTTACGGTGCTGCCGCTGATTTTCATGATTTGCATGGCATTCACCAACTACAGCAAAATTGATAACCACCTGATGCTGTTCGACTGGGTGGGACTGGATAACTTCAAAGCCCTGTTTGATTCCACCAGTATCCTGGGAAGCACCTTCTGGTCTGTTCTGATCTGGACCCTGGTGTGGGCATTCTTCGCAACGTTCAGCAACTATATCTTCGGAATGATCCTTTCCCTTCTGATTAACAGAAAGGAAACGAGGGCGAAGGGCTTCTGGAGATTCTGTTTCGTGCTTTCCTGCGCGGTGCCGATGTTCGTATCCCTTCTGATCATGAGAACCATGCTGCAGCCGGAAGGGGCGGTGAACGTGCTTCTTCGCAACCTGGGGCTGATCGCTCCGGACGCGAGCCTTCCTTTCTTCACGGATCCCACCTGGGCGAGGGTGACGGTCATCGTGGTGAATATCTGGGTTGGCGTTCCCTATACGCTGCTGCAGCTGACAGGCGTGCTTCAGAATATTCCTGCGGAACTCTATGAAGCGGCCAAGGTGGATGGAGCCAATGCGATTCAGATTTTCTTCAAAATCACCCTGCCCTACATGCTGTATGTGACGACGCCGTACCTGATTACTACCTTTACGGGAAATGTGAATAATTTCAACGTCATTTACCTGCTTTCCGGAGGCGATCCGGTGACGAACCTGTCCTCTACGGCAGGAAGTACGGATCTGCTCGTAACCTGGCTGTATAAGCTGACGATCGACAGGCAGTATTATAATATCGGTTCCGTCATCGGCATCCTGACATTCATCATCCTTGCGGTCGGCGCGCTTTTGACGTATCACAACAGCAAATCCTATAAAGAGGAAGGGGGATTCTAAGCTATGACTGGAAAAAGAGTAGCCTCGGCAAAGAGGAAACGGTTGGTTAATAATACGGCTGTCCATGTACTGTTGGCGGTGTTGGCAGCTATCTGGGTTTTCCCAATTTTGTGGGTGATACTCACCAGCTTCCGGGCGGAGAAAGGCTCCTATGTATCGACATTCTTCCCAAAGGCATTCACTTTGGATAATTATGTGAAGCTGTTTACGGATACCACGATCCTGAACTTTCCGCAGATGTTCATGAATACCTTAATCATCGCCATCTGCTCCTGCATCCTCTCGGCGTTTTATGTGCTGGCGGTGTCTTACTGCTTATCCAGGCTCCGCTTCAAGCTGCGCAAGCCTTATATGAATATGGCCATGATCCTGGGGCTGTTTCCCGGCTTTATGTCCATGATCGCGGTCTACTTCATCCTGAAGGCGCTTGGGCTGACGGAAGGAAATATGATCCGTGTGGCGTTGATCCTTGTTTATTCCGGCGGTGCGGGACTGGGCTTTCAGATTGCGAAGGGATTCTTCGATACGATTCCCATCGCCATCGATGAAGCGGCGCTGCTGGATGGATGCACCAGATGGCAGATCTTTACGAAGGTGACGCTGCCGTTAAGCAAGCCCATCATCATTTATACGATCCTGACCGCGTTCATGTCACCCTGGCTGGATTTCATTTTTGCAAGAGTGATCTGCCGGGCGAATGCCGACCAGTATACGGTGGCCATCGGTCTGTGGAAGATGTTGGAGAAGGAGTATATAGACAGCTGGTACACCGGCTTTGCTGCAGGCGCAGTTCTGATCTCCATTCCCATCGCGATCCTGTTCCTTTGCCTGCAGAGATTTTATGTGGACGGCGTATCCGGCGCGGTGAAAGGCTGACGGACGGCGAAGGCCCGCGCAGGGAAACCCGGCAGGGAAATCCTGCGCGGCCTGGATGAAAGGTGACTGCATGAAGAAAACAGCATTGCAATGGAAGGAATATTATACAAAGAAAGCGTTTCAGGAAAAATACAGCTATGAAGGACAGCTTGGGTCTGTCTGCAGCGGGCAGGAAAGCCGTTTTTGCCTGTGGAGCCCCTGCGCGGAAAAGGTCCTGATCCATTTCTATAAGGATGGAAGCAAAGGGGAGGCCTTTGGCAGCCATCCTATGCAAAGAAAGGAAAAAGGCGTATGGGAGTACTGCGCGCAAGAGAATCTGCACGGCGTCTATTATGATTTCTCCCTTTGGATAGAGGGGGAGAAAGTGGATACGGCGGATCCCTATGCCAGAGCGTGCGGATTGAACGGCAGGCGCAGCATGGCTGTAGATCTGCGCCGCACGGATCCGGAAGGCTGGGAAGAGGATCGGCCGCCGGCCAGAACGGCGGAAGATGTGATCTATGAGATGCATGTGAAGGAATTTTCCTGGCAGAAGGCAGGCGGATTTCCGGAAGAATGCAGAGGGAAATATACAGCCCTGTGCTGCAGCGATACCACACTGAATGGAGATGGAATCCGCCCTACGGGACTTTCTTATCTGAAAGAACTGGGCGTTACACATATCCAGCTCATGCCCGTCTTTGATTATGGCTCGGTGGATGAAGAGGAAAAAGAAGCATCCAACTGGGGATATGATCCGGTCAACTGGAATGTGCCGGAGGGCTCCTACTCCTCAGATCCGGCCCACGGGGAGGTGCGGATTCGGGAGTTAAAAGAAGCAATACAAAATCTTCACAAACAGGGCTTCCGTATTGTGATGGATGTGGTGTATAATCACACATATACTCTGGACTCATGGCTGCAGAAAACCGTGCCATGGTATTATTACCGGACAGATGGGGAGGGAAAGCCTTCCAACGGCTCTGCCTGCGGAAATGATGTGGCGAGCGAAAGGCCTATGTGCGCTGCATATATCCTGGATTCGGTTCTTTACTGGGCGGAAGAATACCATATGGATGGATTCCGCTTCGATCTGATGGGCCTTCTGGACGTGGATCTGATGAATCGTATCCGGCGGGCGCTGGATGAGAAATACGGGCAGGGAGAAAAGCTCATATATGGGGAACCCTGGGCTGCAGCGCCGACCGCCATAGAGGGCGGCGCCGTCCAGGCTCTGAAGAAGAATCTGAAGCTGCTGGCCCCCGGAATCGGGATTTTCTGTGATGATACGAGAGATATCCTGAAGGGTTCGGTTTTCCAGCTGAAGGAAACAGGCTTCGTGAATGGGAAAGAAGGCCTGGAAAGAAAGGTCCTGCGCTGTGCCGCTGCCTGGTGCGGCAAGGCGGCGGAAGACGAAGGCGGGGAGGAATTGCGGGCATCCGCTCCTTCTCAGATCCTTACCTATGTGTCCGCCCATGATAATCAGACATTATGGGATAAGCTGTCGCAGACCACGCCGGATGAGAATCGAAGAAGAGCGGAATACCGGCTGGCGGCAGGGATTTATATGACCTGTCAGGGACGCCTTTTCTTCCTCTCCGGGGAAGAATTCGCAAGAACCAAGGGAGGACTGGAAGATTCCTATAATGCGCCCATATCCATTAACCGCCTGGACTGGGAGAAAGCTTGGGAAGAAAGAGAACTGGTGGAGTATTATCAGGGACTGATCGCCCTGAGAAAGCGTCTGCCCGGGCTGTGCGATAAGTCGGCGCGCGCTGTGGAGCGGATCCGAGCGGCATGGATGGAAGAGGGATTTGTGGGATTTTATGTGGATAACCGCAGCGAGGAGAATCCCTGCATGTGGAAAACCCTTTGCATTGCGTATAACAGGACGGACGAGGAACGAAGGCTTCCGATTCCGGAAGGGGATTGGGAGATCCTTGCGGACGGAAAGGACAGCTTCCTGTGGAAAAATCCGCCGAAGGCGGGAAAATGCATGCAGGTGGCTCCGGTGAGCATACTGGTGCTGGGAAGCAGAATGCCTGACAGGGTATGATAGTTAGGATGGAGTGCGTATGAAGTGGATATATGGCAAACAGGATTGGAAAATCCTGGAGAGAGGATTGGAAAACTGTTATTTGATGACGAATGGCCTGGGAGGCTTCTCGTCCATGACGATGACCGGAAGCGCGGCGCGCAATGATCACGCTGTTCTGATGGCCTGTACACAGGCGCCAAATCATAGGTATAATCTGATTCACAGGCTGAAGGAAGAACTGGTGTGGGAGGATGGAGAAAACTGCATGCTTTCCACACAGGAGTTCGCCGATAAAGAGCCGGAGGAAGGCTTTCTCGCTCTGTCTTCCTTTACCTGGGAAGACACACCTGTCTGGCGGTTTCATGCGGATGGAATGGAACTCATCAAGGAAGCCGGCCTGCAGCAGGGAGCAAATCGGATTGCCCTGCGATATGAATGCAGAAACCGCGGAAAGAGGGATTGCAGGCTTTGGGTGACGCCATGGTTCCAGTTCGCTTCAAAGGGGCAGGATATGGGAGAAGAAGTGCAGATTCAGATGCATTTCGTAGGAGAGGACGAAGGGTCTTTTCATTTTATGCCTTTTCGGAAAACGTTTTCCGGAACCGTTCATGCGAGCGGTGCGCCAGCTGGCTGTCCCGATCTGTATTTCCGGACGAACGGAGAGGTAGAAGCGTTGCCGCTTATGAAAGAAACCTGTTTCTACCGATATGATGTCTGTGACGGAAGGAGGGAATCCGGACGTATACAGGCGGATCACAGGATCGGCCTGCTGGTTAAGGCCAAAGAGAGCTGTGTGCTGGAAATCGTATACGAGACGGAGCCTTCCCGGATACCTGCGGCAGAGATTCTGGATGGCGTAAAGGCGTACAGAAGAGGCCTGGCGAAACGGGCAGGATATCAGGACCAGATGGGAGAAGCGCTGGCGCTTTCCGCGGCACAGTTCATTTCCAGAAGGGACTCCACAGGCGGGGATACCATATTGGCGGGTTATCCATTCTTCGAGGACTGGGGACGGGATACGATGATCGCCCTGCCGGGCATCTGCCTGTGTACAGGAAATATGGAGGCTGCAAAAAGGATTCTGAACACCTTTGCCCAATATGAAAAGGACGGCCTGATGCCGAATCTGTTCCCGGAGGGCGGCAAGGAGCCCATGTACAATACCGCGGACGCAGCGCTGCTGTTTGTCAACTGTGTTTATTTGTATCATAAAGCGACGGGGGATGATGCTTTTACCCGGCAAATGCTGCCGGTGATGGAGCGGATCATGAACGGGTATTGCAGGGGAACCCATTACGGTATCCACATGGCGGAAGACGGGCTGATCTGTGCGGGACAGGATCTGGATCAGGTGACTTGGATGGACGTGCGGGTAGGGGAGATTCTTCCCACGCCAAGACACGGCAAACCGGTGGAAATCAATGCGTACTGGTATAATGCGCTCCGCATTATGGAATATTTCGGAAAGGCGGAATATGGAGAACTGGCAGAGCGGGTGAAGGAAGCGTTTAACAGACAATTCTGGATGGAGGAAGAAGGATATCTTAAGGATGTTCTGTCCGGAACGAAGGCGGATAAGCAGCTACGCTGCAATCAGATCTGGGCGGTCAGCCTTCCGTTTACCATGTTGGATCGGGATAAAGAGAAGCGGATCGTAGAGACGGTATTTGAGAAGCTCTATACGCCTTACGGTCTGCGCACCCTGGAGAAGGGGGATGAGGAGTTCCATCCCTGTTACGCGGGCCCGATGGAAGAACGGGATATGGCCTATCATCAGGGAACGGTATGGGTCTTTCCGCTTGGGGCTTATTATCTGGCCTATCTGAAGGTGAATGACAACAGTCCGGAGGCCAGGGCCAGAGTGAGAGAACAGCTGGAAGCCTTGGAACCGGCTTTAAGAGAAGGCTGTATCGGGCAGCTGCCCGAGATTTATGATGGGCTGAATCCGGTTTCCTCCAAAGGATGCTTCGCACAGGCGTGGAGCGTGGGAGAACTGCTCCGGGTGTTTTATGAATTGGAGGAACGGACGGATGCAAGCGCGCTTCGGTATAGAGGCGAATAGGGAAATATAGGTATGATAGAATATAAAAAACATGGATTGCAAGGAAAGGAGACAGACATGGAAAAAGAATTGCAACAGTTACTTCTGGAAAGATGCGGAAAGGGAATTGAGGACGCTTCCAATGAAGAGATCTATGGAGCGCTGCTGATCCTCACCAAGCGGAAGATGGAAGGGATGAAGCGGAATGAAGGGAGCAGGAAGCTGTATTATATCTCTGCGGAATTCCTGATCGGAAAGCTGCTTTCCAACAATCTGATTAATTTGGGGATGTTTGAAGAGACCAGGGAAGTGCTGGCCAAATACGGCAAGGATCTGACCGCCATCGAGGAGATCGAGTTGGAACCATCCCTGGGAAACGGCGGGCTCGGACGGCTTGCAGCCTGTTTCCTGGATTCCATCGCCACGCTGGGACTGTGCGGAGACGGTGTGGGACTGAATTATCACGACGGCCTGTTCCTGCAACGTTTTGTGGACAACAAGCAGCGGGAAGAAAAGAATCCCTGGATCACGCCCGAAAGCTGGCTCACCCGGACGGAGAGACATTTTGAGGTTCCCTTTAAAGATTTCACCCTCACATCCACCATGTATGACATCGATGTTCCGGGCTATGAAAACGGGATAAATAAGCTGCATCTGTTTGATCTGGACAGCGTGGATGAAGGGATCATCCGGGACGGCATCTCCTTTGACAAGACGGATATCAGAAAGAACCTTACGCTCTTCCTTTATCCGGATGACAGCGATGAAGCGGGACAGCTGCTGCGCATTTATCAACAGTACTTCATGGTGAGCAATGCCGCCCAACTCATCCTGGCAGAAGCTGAGGAGAGAGGTGTGAACCTTTACCATCTGCACGAGCATGTGTGCATTCAGATCAACGATACCCATCCTACCATGGTGATTCCGGAACTCATCCGTCTGCTTATGCAGCGGGGATTCAATTCCGACACGGCGGTGGATGTGGTGCGCAAGACCTGTGCCTATACCAACCATACGATTCTGGCGGAAGCGCTGGAGAAGTGGCCCATCTCCTATCTGGAGAAGGTGGTGCCTCATCTGCTTCCCATCATCCGTGATCTGGATGCGCGGGTAAGAAGGGATTATCATGACGAGCGGGTGTATATCATCGACCGCGACGAGCGGGTTCATATGGCCCATATCGACATCCATTACGGATATGCGGTGAACGGCGTGGCGGCCCTGCACACGGAGATCCTGAAGGAATCAGAGCTGAAGCCCTTCTATGATATCTATCCTCAGAAATTTAATAATAAGACCAACGGAATTACCTTCCGCAGATGGCTTGAGCACTGCAACCACAGGCTCGCTGGATACCTTGCGGATCTGATCGGAACGGGATACAGAAAAGATGCCATGCAGCTGGAAAAACTTCTCTCCTATCAGGATGACGCGGCAGTTCTGGCAAAGCTGAGGGAGATCAAAAAAGAAGCGAAGAAGGATCTGAAGGCGTATCTGAAGCTCACCCAGGGAGTGGAAATCGATGAGAATGCGATTTTTGATATTCAGATTAAGCGCCTCCACGAGTATAAGCGCCAGCAGATGAACGCACTGTATGCGATCTATAAGTATAAGGAGATCAAGAAGGGACATCTGCCGTCCAGGCCGATTCTGATGATCTTCGGCGCAAAGGCTGCTCCTGCTTATACCATTGCCAAGGATATCATTCACCTTCTGCTTTGCCTGCAGCAGCTGATTGATAACGATCCGCAGGTGAGCCCTTATCTGAAGCTGGTAATGGTTGAGAATTATAACGTGACCAAGGCGGAAAAGCTGATCCCTGCCTGCGATATCTCTGAGCAGATTTCCCTGGCTTCCAAGGAGGCTTCCGGAACGGGCAACATGAAGTTCATGCTGAACGGCGCTGTAACGCTGGGAACACAGGACGGCGCCAATGTGGAGATCCACGAACTGGTGGGGGATGAGAACATCTATATTTTCGGAAAGCGCTCAGAAGAAGTCATTCATCTGTACGATACGGCAGGATATCATTCCAGGCAGATCTATGATGCGGATCCGCAGATTCAGGACCTGGTGGACTTCATCGTCAGCAAGGAGCTGATTCAGATCGGCGATCCGGTGAACCTGGGGCGGCTGTATAAGGAGCTTTTGAACAAAGACTGGTTCATGACGCTTCTGGATGTGAAGGAATATATCCAGACAAAGGAGCGGATGTTTGCGGATTATGAGGATGAGACCGCTTGGTCGAAGAAGATGCTGGTCAATATCGCAAAGGCCGGGTTCTTCTCCTCTGACAGGACGATCGCTGAATATAACAGGGATATCTGGAAGCTGTAAGAAAGAGCTACATGCCACACCCTGGACAGTAACGAGAAAGAAGAGGTAGACACATGGAAAACAAAACGAGAGAATCAGGAATCCTGATGCCCGTCTCCGCTCTCCCCTCCCGCACGGGAGTGGGGGAGCTGGGGCAGCAGGCTTATACCTTCCTTGAGCTCCTTCAGGAGAGCGGCGCAACGATCTGGCAGATCCTGCCGCTGAACCCGGTGGGCTACGGCAATTCCCCCTATCAGCCCTATTCCTCCTGCGCAGGAGATGAGCTCTATATCAGTCTGGACACCCTTTATGAAGAAGGATATCTGAAGGAATTGCCGCCCTCCTTCCGGGAAAAGGAGAAACGGGTGGACTATGAGGCGGTGCGCGCGTTCAAGCAGCCCTATCTGAAAGAAGCCTATCAGACCTTTCAGGAAAAAGGTGGGCAGGAAACGGATGAATACCGTTCTTTCCTGTCTCAGAAATGGGTGAACGAGTATGCCATTTTCCGTGCGCTGAAAGCGAGAAACGGCGGAAAATGCTGGAATGAATGGGAAACGGTGGATCGGGACTGGCCGCAGGAACGCAAAGAACTGCCGGAAGAAGTGCTGGTAGAAGCCGGGTACCAGATGTTCCTGCAGTATCTTTTCTATATACAGTGGATGGCTGTAAAGAAAGCGGCCAATGAATGCGGGATCCGGATCATGGGAGATGTCCCCTTCTATGTGGGGGTGGATTCCGTGGACGTATGGGCAGGACGGGAGAATTTCCTTCTGGATACGGATGGACGTCCCATTTTTATCGCAGGAGTGCCGCCGGATTATTTCAGCGCAACCGGACAGCGGTGGGGCAATCCGATCTATGACTGGGATTATCTGAAGAAACAGAACTACCAATTCTGGGTGGATCGGATCGGATACAGCGCCAAGCTGTTTGACATTATCCGGATCGATCATTTCCGGGCATTCGATACGTTCTGGAAGATTCCAGCCAGCTGCCCTACAGCGGTGGAAGGGGAATGGATAGAAGCGCCGGGCTATGAAGTGATCGATACCTTGCGCGAGAAGATCCCGGATGTGGAACTGGTGGCTGAGGATCTGGGAGATCTGCGTCCGGAGGTTCTGACGCTGAAGGAGCATTACGGGCTGAAAGGGATGAAAGTGTTCGTTTTCTCCATAGATACCAGCGGAAAATATGCCTATGACAGTTTCGGGGAGAACGAGAACCTGATCATCTATACGGGCACCCATGACAACGATACGCTGATGGAGTGGTATAACAAATTAAGCTGCGCAGGGCGCAGAAAGGTACGCCGCTTCTTAAAGAAGAGCGGATTTGGCACGGGAAGCGTGCGGGATCGCCTGATCGCCTGCGTGTTCCACAGCAAGGCGCAGATCGCCATCCTTCCTATGGCGGATATTCTCGGATTAGGGGCGGAAGGCCATATCAATACGCCGGGAACCGTTGGATCGCCCAATTGGGAGTGGCGGATGCCGGAGTTTGATGGAGCAAGAAGAGAACTCACACGTTATAGAAAGCTGATTACCGAGCGGAGGTAGCATGGAATTTACAGGAGTGTATCACAGGACATCGGAGCAGATGAGTTATGCTTTGAACGAAGATGAGCTGATCGTCAACCTGAAAACCGGCTATGATGTAAAACGGGTATTTCTCCATCACGGAGACCCTTACGAAGCAGGTATCATGGGCGGCGGGGAGCGATGGACGGGAAAGAGGGAAGAGATCGTCTATAAAAAGAGACTCCGCCATCAGCTCTGGTGGACGACTACGCTGAAACCGGTCTATAAGCGCTGCAAATATTTCTTTGAACTGCATACCGAAGAGGAAGTCTGGTATTATTTTGAAGACGGTTTTTTGACCAAAGAGCAGATGGAGATGGACGGAAGAATGCTCCAATGCTTCATCGTGCCCTGGATGAATCCGGCGGATGTGAATCGGACGCCGGCCTGGGTGAATGAAACGGTCTGGTATCAGATCTTTCCGGATCGCTTCTGCCGCGGAACGGCGGAGGCGGATCGCCTGGCGCAAGGGGAGGGGCAGGATGGAACAGAGAAAGAGATCGTGCCCTGGAGAACCGGGCAGGTAACGAATCAGGAACGTTTCGGAGGCAATCTGGAAGGAATTCGTCAGAAGCTTCCATACCTGGCCGGACTGGGAATCACAGGTATCTACCTGAATCCGATCATGGAAGCGGACTCCAACCATAAGTATGATACGAAGGATTATACCCGCATCGATCCGCACTTTGGAACCAATGAAGATTTTGCCAGATTGGTTCGGGAGGCCCATGGACATGGGATCCGGATCATGGTGGACGCAGTATTCAATCACTGCGGACGCAGGTTCGCGCCCTGGCTGGATGTGCTGAAATATAAAGAAAAATCGGCCTATGCGGACTGGTTCATGATTCGGGATTGGGAAGGTCTGGAAAAACAAGAGGATACCCGTGACGGACGGTTTTATTCCTTTGCATTTGCGGACTGGATGCCGAAGCTGAACACCAATAACGAAGAAGTGATCGATTATTTCTGCCGGGTATGCGAGGGCTGGATACGCGAATTCGATATTGACGGCATCCGTTTTGACGTGGGCAATGAGGTATCTCACCGCTTCCTGAAACGGATCAGGGAACGTCTGCATGCGCTGAAGCCGGATCTGTATCTTCTGGGAGAAATCTGGCATGATGCCAGCCAGTGGCTTGCCGGGGATGAGTATGACTCCGTGATGAATTATCCTCTGATGAGCGGTATTCATGATTTCTTCCTGGACAAGGGAATGGACAAAGAGGAGTTTGAATACATGGTGAACCGCTGTTATACCATGTACATGCAGCAGAACAACAATGTAATGTTTAATTTGCTGGACTCCCATGATACGGAGCGGCTGATGAACCGTTTCCATGACCTGGACATGTTCTATCAGCAGCTGGCCGTGCTGTTTACCATGCCGGGAAGCCCTTGCATTTTCTATGGAACGGAGATCGCTATGGAAGGCGGGCATGATCCGGACTGCCGCCGCTGCATGCCCTGGCAGGAACTGGACAGGCCGGACAGCCAGGAAAAGATTCAGGCCGTCCGGACCCTGATTTCACTCAGGCGCAGGGAAGAGGCCTGCAGAAGCCTGTATTTCCATTTCCCCGGAAGATATAAAGAACGGCGCTGCGTGGAATACATTAAGCTGGACTCTGCCAACCGCAAAATTGAAATCCTGCTGAACTGCGGGGAAGAAGAGATTCAGGTGGAAGAAGGAACAGAAGTGCTTTTCTGCCGGAATTATGCGGATGGCATTCTGGGAAAGAACGGCACGCTGATCCAGCGCAAACCATAAGCGGTTCGCAGGGGAGGCTTGCGGGGGACGGTTCAAAGGAACTATTCGGCCAGAAGCCATTCCGGAATTCGGTCATTTTCCGAAGGAAGCATTTGATTGGAGACGTATTCAAAGGAACCATCCTCAAGAGGACGAATGGTAACCTGGTGGGAAAATGCGTTGGAAAGATGCCCTGCCGGCCAGACAGCCTGGACGGTATAGGTGAGCGTTCCATCGTCATTTTCCTCACAGGCGACAGCTTCCGGATAGGGGTTGTTAGGGGAACTGGCGCTTTCACTGAAAGGCCGGGTATGATATTCATAGGAACCGGCATCCTCAAGATACAGCGTATTCTGCCGGAGCGTGTTCTGATCGATGTGAAAATAGTTCATGAGAACCGTCTCATACACTGCGGCGGGCACTTCATAGACGGATTCTTCCACTGTTTTTTCATAGGGGGAAGGAGAGCCGTATACATAGGGGTAGAGGATGGTGAATAGATCGTCAAAACGGAGCACATCAAAATGCGCTTCATCCCAATCCTGCAGGAAAAGATTGTTGGAGCCATACTCTACGGGCCGGAAATAAAGCAGATTGGCTTCCCGAAGGGATTCATCCAGCGGCTTTAGACGGATGGCCGTATATCCGGGCGCTCCGTCGTATCCGTCGGGGAATTCTTCCTCAAAGAAAAGGTATCCGTCCTGCGTATAGGTCCATGCATGCGCTTCATGAGAACTTTGATAGGAAATACGGGGAACGCCGTTATTCCAGCTTAAGACATTTCGATTCACCTGCACGCTTCCTTCTTGGCTGACGAGATTGAAGCAAATGAAACCCCCGTCTTCCTGAATGGAGAAAAAAGTGACCTCTCCATCTTTTCCCATCTCCACATTCCGACAGAATTCTTCCAAAGGTTCCGGGTTGGCCATATCGATCCGATTCTGATTTTCTGAATCCGTCACGCTGATGCCATACTCCGCCAAACGTTCCATGATGGCGCGGATCGTATCCAGAGAACGCAGTGTGTTGGTCTGTACAGCCTCTTCATAAATATCCTGATACAACCCCGCCACCTCTTCATAACCGCCGTCGGTAGCGGAAGAACGTTCGGCCGCCGGACCCTGGTTCCCTCCCACAGCATAAGCCGCGGGTTCCGCCGAATCGTCCGCTGCCCCCGCAGATGCTTCAATCCCCGCACTTTCAGCGCTGCTCCCTGCCCCGTCTGCCTCCCCGCAGCCCGCAAAGAACAGGGACAGAATCAAAACAATACCAGAATAAAAAAGCAATGAATGATGTATTCGGCTCATAACACCCTCCTGCCAGTACCCCCTCTGGCCGCATCCGTTTTTCTCATTATACTATCTCCATACCATTCCTTCAAACAAAATAACCGATGCCAGAAGCCAAGAACCGACAGACTGCGGGCAGCAGCTTCGGATATCCACGGTCTGTGATTCCCGGTTGAGTATCCGGAATAAATCCACTATAATAAGGTCATAGTAGTCAGGAAGAGGAGGATAGACTATGAAGTTTCATGATATGCCCTATGAACGGGTGGATTTTGATCAGGTGGAGAAAGCGTTTGAGGAATTGAAGAAATCCTTTGCGGCGGCGAGAAGCGCAGAGGAACAATTTGAGATACATCAGAAATACTATGAACTAAGAACCAGGACGGATACGATGATTACCCTTGCCCAGATACGGCATGATGGGGATGTGACGGATGCATTCTATAATGCGGAACAGGATTATTATGATCAGATGGGGCCTAAGTACAGCAACATGATTATTGAATATCAGAAACTTCTGTATGAATCTCCCTATAGGGACGGGCTGGAGGAGCGGATCGGCCGCGTCGCCTTCAAGAATATGGAGCTGGCGCGTAAATCCATGCAGGAGAAGCTGATCCCGCTGGTACAGGAAGAGAATGCGCTTGCCACCTCTTATGAGAAGCTTGTGGCGGCGGCCAGGATTGAATGGGATGGCCAGACGCTGAATCTGTCCCTCTTAAAGCCTTATCTGAAAAATCCGGATCGGAACATCCGGCGGAAGGCGTGGGAGAAGTTTTCCGCTTTTTTCCGCATACATCAGCAGGAATTGGATGAAATCTATGATAAGCTGGTGAAGAACCGTACCCTTCAGGCCAAAGAACTTGGATATGAGAATTATGTGGAGCTGGGCTATATGCGGATGAGCCGCAACTGCTATACGCGGCAGCAGGTGGAGGATTTTCGGAATCAGGTGAAGAAGGACTTCGTCCCGTTTGTGGAGAAGCTGCATGAGGAAAGAAGGAAGCGTCTGGGGCTTGAGAAGCTTTCTTACATTGACGAAGGCGTTTATTATAAAGAGGGAAATCCGGCGCCCATAGGAACGCCCGAAGAAATCCTGGAAGCAGGAAGAAACATGTACGAAGAGTTGTCCCCGGAGACAAAAGAGTTCTTTGATTTCATGATGGACAACGGCCTTTTTGATGTGTTGGGGCGCAAGAATAAGCGCGTGGGCGGCTATATGACCTATCTTCCCCTGTATCAGGCCCCGTTTATTTTTGCCAATTTCAATGGAACCAGCGGGGATGTGGATGTGATCACACATGAATGCGGACATGCGTTTCAGGGGTATCTGGCAGGGAAGGATCCGATCATGGAACATGCGGATATCACGATGGAGACAGCGGAATGCCATTCCATGTCCATGGAATTTTTCACCGAGAAATGGATGGATCGGTTCTTCGGGAACGGGGCGGACGCTTACCGCCGGATGCATCTTGAGGATGCGTGCATGTTTATCCCTTATGGCTGCATGGTGGATGAATTCCAGCATATCATTTATGAGAATCCGGAACTGACCCCGCTTCAGCGCAAAGAGGTCTGGCGCAGCCTGGAAAAGGAATATAAGCCGCATCTGGACTATGAGGGAGATCCGTTCTTTGGAAAAGGCGGATACTGGCAGCAGCAGCATCATATCTACAGCGTACCGTTTTATTACATTGACTATGTGATCGCACAGACGGTGGCGTTTGAATACAAACTTTGGATGGATGAAGATTATAAGGCTGCCTGGCAGAGTTATCTGAAGCTCTGTAAACTTTCAGCTTCAGATTTCTTCACCAATATGATACCTGAGGTGGGGCTGAAGCTGCCCTTTGAAGCGGGCTGCATGAAGGAGATGGCGGAGAAACTGGAAAAGAAGCTGATGAAAGAAGTATAAGTGCGAATGAATTATATCGTATTGGACCTGGAATGGAACCAGGGCAATGAAGAAAAGGAAAAGCAGTTGAAAGAGCTCCCATTTGAAATCATAGAGATTGGAGCAATCCGATTGAATGGCCAGATGGAGCAGAGTGGGACGTTTCATGAAATCGTCCGGCCTCAGGTATACCGGGAAATGCATCATATGACCAGACAGCTCCTTCATATGGACATGAAGGAGCTCATGGGAGGACGGAATTTCCCTGAGGTGATGCAAAGCTTCCTGGACTGGTGCGGGCAGGATGGAGGAGAATACTGCTTTGCCACCTGGGGCCCTCAGGATCTGACGGAACTGCAGCGCAATATGAGATACTTTGGCATGGAGCCGCTGGGAAGCGGCCCCATTAAGTATTATGATATTCAGAAGCTGTTCGGCCTTGCCTTTGAAGAAGGAAAGAGCAGAAGGAATCTGGAATATGCCGTGGATTATCTGAATATTCCGAAAGACAGCGCCTTTCACAGGGCGCAGAGCGATGCCTATTATGCGGCAAGGGTCTTTGAGCGGATCAAGGATCCGCAGGTGCTTGCGAAAGTGTCCTTTGACAGCTTTCAGACGCCCAGAACCAGGCAGGAAGAGATTCATATCGTTTTTGAAGACTATGCGAAGTACATTTCCAGGCCTTTTCCGGATAAAGCGCAGCTTCTTTCGGACAAAGAGGTGGCAGCGACCAGATGCTATTTGTGCCACAGGAATCTGAAACGGAAGATTAAATGGTTTACGCCGAACGGCAAACATTATTACAGCGTTTCTTACTGCGCCAAGCATGGATATATGAAGGGGAAAATCCGCATCCGGAAGGCGGAGGATGCAGGAGTGTATGCGGTAAAGACCATGAAATTTATCACAGAAGAGCAGGCGGCCGAGATCTTTGCCAAAAAAGAGCGGGCCGCCTGGCAGAAACGGCAGAAGAGAAAAAAGGAAGCGCAGAGCTAAAAATCATCTTTGGTATAGCGGTCAAAATTGATATAATCCTGCTTTTTGCGGATTTTGCGGCGCCGCTTCTCCTTCTTCTTTGTGGAAAAGCTGTATTCCCGAATAAGCGTGATGAGCCAGAATAGAATCCAGAGAAACAGGAATATTCCTATCGCGCCAAGAACCACATGGAGAATGTTGATGTAGATGCGATCGGTGTCGGAAGATGTTCCGTCCCCTCCCGTCCCTACAGCGACAGGCAGGGAATTCTGAGAAGGATCACCGGCCTCCTGACCGGCAATTTCCACAGAGGCGCTTCCTACATATACGCCGTTATAAGTGAATTCTATCACGGCGGCCGAGCCGTTTTCCTGTGCGTCTTCATAGCTGAGCGTGGATACCGCGTCTTCATATTCCGCTGTATTCGGAAGAATGATGACGTCGGACGGATTGATGGATAGGATAGGGGTAGAGTTGCCGAACACATCGCTGTCTGACTCAAAGAAACTGTTGTTGCCCACCGTATAAGAGGTATCCTCATCCGCCACATTCACCATATGGAAGTTGCTGAAGCCATAGTTGAACAGATCTATGGTATCCGTGAACTGGGACGGAGATTCTTCCTTCATGACCACGCATATGAGTTTCATGCCGTCTTTCTGGGCGCAGGATACCAATGTCTGACGGGCTTCGGAGGTATAGCCTGTTTTGCTCCCCACCAGATATTCATAAGCATATTCTTTTCCCGGAAGCAGCTGATTGCGCGATGTGACATAGAGTTCTTCACTGACAGTTGCTGAACGGGGAATGATATAATTGGCAGTGCTGGAGATCTTACAGAGCATATCGTTGTCAAAGAATGCCCGTGCGATCAATGCCATATCATAAGCAGAGGTATAATGATTCTCATCATGGATGCCGTTGGTAGTTACAAAATGAGAATCTACGCATCCCAGCTGTGCTGCCCGTTCATTCATTAGTTCCGCAAAGGCTTCCATGCTTCCACTGATATGTTCTCCCAGTGCATTGGCCGCTTCATTGGCGGAACCAACCAGCAGTCCGTATAGAGACTGCTCAACAGTGATCTGTTCCCCTGCCTTGATTCCAATGTTGGAATCGGTACGCCAGTCAATACTATTGACAGCTTCGTTGGAATAGGTGACCACATCATCCAGAGGACATTGTTCAATAGCGATCAACCCTGTCAGAATTTTGGTAATGCTGGCAGGATAGAGATGGTCATGGATATTCTTTGCATATAGAATGGTTCCTGTCTTAGCTTCCATAAGAATGGCTGACTGTGCACCAAGCTGCGGGCCCAAGGGCCAGTTTTCCCATTCGTTGGATTCAACTGCCATCTCTTTGCGAGCTTCCGCCTCCGACTGATAGTCCGCCTCCGCGGCCTTAACAGGAAAGGAAAGGGAAGAAACGAGAAATAGGATGGCGGCCAGAAGGAGAGGAAAAGTCTGGCATTTTATTTGGAGCTTTCTGAAAGAATTCTGATAGCATTCTTTTTTATTACACATCTTTTGAAACAAGACGCTTATCCCTTCTTACTTTTAGAATTCAGAACGGCTATTTTTATGCGGTTCTGTTATTAAGTTTATCGAATCTACCTTATCATACACTATCCAGACGTTGAAATTAAGAGATTTAAGAAAAAATTTACAAATTTGCTTACAGTTCAGGCACCCCCTTCGGAAGGAGCCAGGCACGCACGCCCTTTGGACCCTTCCGAAGGGGGTGTCTGAACTGGTACAGGTTGTTTCCAATTTCATACATTGGCTGGCGGCTTGATGGGACGCAGGGGATATGGTATGATGGGGCATATTGGGAAGCGTGCAGGCGGAGGGGTACATGAACAATAAATTTTTTGATGCGGCAAAGGAAAAACAGGATCGGATCATCAATGCGGCGCTGCAGGTGTTCGCTGTAAATGGCTATAGGCATGCCAGCACGGATGAGATTGTCAGAATCGCCGGGATCAGCAAAGGGCTTCTTTTCCATTATTTTGGTAGCAAGCTGGGGTTATATTCTTTTTTATATGATTACAGCACCAAGTTTATGCGGCTGGAACTGTCTAGGGATACGGAGGGCATACAGACGGATTACTTCACCCTCAAACGGGGCGTGGAGACGGCCAGGATGCGGGTATACAGGAAGTATCCTTATATGCGCAGATTTTTGGACGGCGCAGAGCGGGAGGACTGTGAGGAAGCAATGGAGGCGGTTGAGGCGCTCCGGATGGAATACGGCGAATGGATGCGCGCTCTGATGGAACGGGCGGATTATCGCGTCCTGGAAAGGAAAGCGGATCTGGTCAGGGCGGTGAAGGCCATTGATTATACGCTGGAAGGGGTTACGGAAGAGTACAGTCTCAGGCCGGACTATACGCCGGAAGGGCTGTATGAGGAGATCATGGCCTGTCTGGATATGTTTGAAAGGCTGTTTGCGCCGGATGAGGCGGGAAAAAGAGCAGAAGAAAAGATGGAGGAACAAGCCGAACAGCCGGGATGAATCCGTTTCCCGGCTGTTTTGGCGAGCGGCTTTGAGCCATTATTTATTCATCTTATAAGCTGGATCTGCCGGGTATCCTCCCTTTAATTTCTGCATGCCGCGCTGAATGGCGTCTTTGGAGGTCTTCCAGTCCGCATCTTTGTTCCGATAGTCGAATTTTTCGATCAGCCAGTCCACATCCGAGGAGACACGCTCCATGTTTTCTTCCATCAGGCGGAAAACCAGAGGGAAAAAGTCCTTTTTTTCCGCGTCGGAAAGTTTGGCGTCCGCCCCGTTCAGCACATCCTTGAAATGATGGAGGCAGAAGCCCTTGCTGTCCGCAAGCTTGGTGCGGAAGGCGCTGTCATTTTTATAAAGGTAGAAAAAGGTATCCAGATAGCGGGCGTATTCTTTTTTGAAATAATCACAGATATAGCAGGAACTTTCCTTCTCTTCAATCCAGGCTGCCACAGAATTGGTCTCAGCGGGGCGCCCTTTCAGCTTGTCCATGAAAGAAGTCTTGCCGGGAGAGAAACGGGAGAACTGCTCTTTCATTTCTCCGATCAGTTTCTTGTAATGCGTTTTCAGAATCCAGCCGTTCCCCAGGGTATTGCCGTAATCAAACATTTTCTGGTAATGCATGCGGCAGAAACCCGCTTTATCCGTCTCGTCCCTGGTGTCGCTCTCCATATAAGAGGCGCAGGAACCGAGAACGTAATCCATGATATCATGCTCCACGTTGCGCTCGATAAAGCAAAAAGGACATTCGTCATGGGCATCCATGGCATCATTTAAAGGAATGGTATACAGTTTTTCTTTCATTGACATTTCCTCCATATATAAAAGGACGGCCCGGCCGTTCCCGATGACTTTTGATTTTATTGTAATGGATTCACGAAGGAATCACAAGGTCGAATCCTTTTTATTTTCTGCATATATCCGAAAATCCCTCTGCGGCCTCCTGGCCCGTTCGGCTCTCTTGGGGCGTACCTCCTTTCGCATCTTGCGCGTCAGGGAGCTGCAGCGGGGTATAAAGGCCGGCGGTATTCCTTTCTCCCAGGGCCTGTGAAAAAATCGTGCTGTTTCTTAGCATTTCTGCCAAAAGCAGATCCCGCACGTCCTGGCGGCGTTGTCCGACGCCCGTCAGGGCGGAGTTTAGCCGCCATGCGGGGGCGGATTTTGACAGATATGCTTAGAAACAGCCGATTTTTGAGGCGGCCCTGGGAGAAAGGAATACGGCCGGCCTTTATACCCCGCTGCAGCTCCCTGACACGCAAGAGGCGAAAGGAGGTACGCCCCGAGAGAGCCGGACGGGCCAATAGGCCGCAGAGAGATTTTCGGGAGGTTTGGGAGGTTCTTGGAAAAAGAAGGTTGTTTGATGCGGCCGCTTATGCTAATATTTTGGAAAGGCGTGTCCGGCCGAAATCGGCCGGAGGATTGATATTCATACATCTTATGAGGAGGAAACGACCTATGGAAAACAAAAAGATCATTCAGGTGGATGAAAAAGTGCCGATAAAGCTTTTGATTCCCCTGTCCATCCAGCACATGCTGGCGATGTTCGGCGCGAGCATTCTGGTGCCTTTTGTATTTGGCATCAATCCGGCAGTTGTGCTTTGCATGAACGGAGTCGGAACGCTGCTGTTCATTGTGGTGACCAAAGGAAAAGCGCCCGCTTATCTGGGTTCCAGTTTCGCATTCCTGGCTCCTGCCGGTATCGTAATCAGTGAGATGGGATACGAATATGCGCTGGGAGGCTTTGTGGCGGTAGGTTTCTGCGGCTGTATTCTTGCGGCGATCATCTATAAATTCGGTTCGGACTGGATCGATGTGGTTCTTCCGCCTGCTGCTATGGGGCCGGTGGTTGCCCTGATCGGCCTGGAACTGGCGGGAAATGCGGCTGATAACGCAGGACTGCTGGAAGAAACGGTGGATCCGAAGAATATCATCGTATTTCTGGTAACGCTTGGCGTGGCGGTGTTCGGTTCCATTCTGTTCCGCGGGTTCCTGTCGGTAATCCCGATCCTGATTGCGGTTGTTGCCGGATATGTGGCTGCGATTTGCTGCGGGATCGTGGATTTTACAGAAGTGGCGAATGCGCCTCTTTTCTCACTGCCGAATTTCCAGATGGCGAAGTTCGATTTGCAGGCGATTCTGATCATTCTGCCCGTTATCCTGGTGATCACGTCAGAACATATCGGACATCAGGTGGTAACCAGCAAGATTGTGGGAAGAGATCTGTTAAAGGATCCCGGCCTGCACCGTTCCCTGTTCGGGGATAACTTCTCCACCATGCTTTCCGGCCTTGTGGGTTCCGTGCCTACGACGACTTATGGTGAAAATATCGGCGTAATGGCTGTCACGAAGGTGTACAGCGTGCGCGTGATCGGAGGAGCTGCAGTGCTTTCCATCATCTGCTCCTTCATCGGCAAGCTGTCCGCTCTGATTCAGACGGTTCCGGGGCCGGTTATCGGCGGAATTTCTTTCCTGCTCTATGGAATGATTGGTACATCTGGCATTCGTATTCTGGTGGACTCTCAGGTGGATTACGGTAAATCCAGAAACCTGATCCTGACTTCTGTGATATTTGTGGTGGGCCTTTCCGGGATCACGCTGAAACTCGGAAGCATTCAGCTGACAGGTATGGTGCTGGCCTGCGTGGTGGGCATGCTGATGGGGCTGACCTTCCACATCCTGGATAAATTCCATCTTACCAATGAATAAAACCGCTGCGGCAGAGACCGGCCTAAGGCGCGGCATGCAACGGTTATATGATATGAAATAGGATGCCGGATATTCGGGCGCGTTCTTTTCGCCCGGATATCCGGCATTTGACGTATAACAAATAAATTTGCCCGGCATTTGGAGGTTGGACATATTCCTGCCTGTCCCTTCATAGATTGGAGAAAAGGGATAAGGAGGGAAAGTATGTTTGAATCAAAAAGCGTTCGGGAAACCTGTGCGCTGCTCGACACCGATGCGGACAGAGGATTGTCCGAACGGGAAGCAGCGCGCAGATATCAGGCGAACGGAAAAAACGAGCTGCAGGAACCCAGGAAGAAGTCGCTCCCGGAGGCCTTTTTGGAACAGCTCAATGATCCTCTGATCTATGTTTTGCTGGCGGCGGCGATCATCTCTTTGCTGTTGCATGAGGTGAGCGATGCGGTGATTATCGCTTTTGTTGTATTCATGAATGCGGTCGTGGGGCTGATACAGGAGGGCAAAGCCCAAAAGGCGCTTGATTCATTAAAGAAACTGACAAGCCCAAGGGCTTATGTAATTCGGGACGGAAGGGAAAAGGAGATCCCGGCTTCTGAACTGGTGAAGGGAGATGTGGTTTGCCTGGAAGCCGGCTGTCAGGTTCCGGCGGATCTGAGGCTGACGAGAACCAGGAACCTGAAGGTGGAAGAATCCGCCCTGACAGGAGAGTCCCTCCCCATTGAGAAGGATACCTCCTATCTGGCGCAGGCAGGAGAGAAAACCGCCCTCGGAGACCGGAAAAATATGGTCTATATGTCCACCGTTGTCACTTACGGGCGGGGAGAAGGGATCGTGACGGACTGTGGGATGGATACACAGATCGGCAGGATTGCGGCACTCATTAATGAAAGCCCGCAGGAATCCACCCCTCTGCAGAAACGGCTTGGGGATCTGGGAAAGGTGCTGAGCCTGCTGTCCCTTCTGCTGTGCGCGGGCCTGTTTCTGATCGCCCTTCTTCAGAAGAGAAATATGATTGAAATGCTGATTACCGCAATTTCCCTGGCGGTGGCGGCGGTTCCGGAAGGCCTGCCCGCGGTGGTGACCATCTGCCTGGCCATGAGCGTGACCAAAATGGTGCGGGTGCATACGATCATCAGGAAACTGCCCTCGGTGGAAACATTGGGCGCAGTCAGTGTGGTATGCTCCGACAAAACGGGTACACTGACGCAGAATAAGATGACGGTGGAGCGCTGCTTCCTGAATCAGAAACTGATGGATGCCAGGGAGCTGGGCAGGGTAGAGCATACGGAATTCCTGCGGGGCATGACGCTGTGCAACGACGCGGTGATTTCAGGCAAAGAACGTATCGGAGATCCAACAGAGCTTGCACTGTTGGATCTGGCAGAACGCTATGGAATGAGGCGTGAGGAAGAAGAGAAAAATTATCCTAGAATAAACGAGATTGCCTTTGATTCAGACAGAAAGATGATGTCCACCTTTCATAGAAACGGCGCCAGGGCTGTCACTTATGTAAAGGGCGCGCCGGATGTGGTGCTGAAGAAATGTACGAGCGTTTTGGCTTATGGCAGGCTTGTGCCGTTGGGAGATGCACAGCGGAAACAAATCCAAGAGGCGATGGAGCGCATGTCTTCCGGCGCGCTGCGGACGCTGGCGGTAGCCGTCAAAGAAGGCGGGGCCGGGCCGCGGGAGACGGAACTGGCCTTTGTGGGGATGGTGGGAATGAAGGATCCGCCGCGCCCCGAGGCGGCCGGGGCTGTGAGCAGATTCCGACAGGCTGGAGTGACGACGGTGATGATTACCGGGGATCATGTGGAGACGGCATACGCTATCGGCAGACAGCTTGGGATCGTGGAGAACATTCGCCAGTGCATGACGGAAGAGCAGATCAGGAGCCTTTCAGAGAGCCAATTCCTGAAGAAGCTGGATGAGGTGAGGGTGTTCGCCCGCGTTTCTCCGCAGTCAAAAGTCCGCATTGTGAAAGGGTTTAAGTCCAAGGGAGCGATTGTGGCGATGACAGGAGACGGAGTGAATGACGCCCCTTCTTTGAAAACCGCAGATATCGGAATCGCCATGGGCATGACAGGAACGGATGTGGCAAAACAGGCATCGGACATCATTCTGACTGATGATAATTTCGCCACCATCGAAAAGGCGATTGAAGAAGGGAGAGGGGTCTATGAGAATATCCGCAAATCGGTGATCTTCCTGCTTTCATCCAACCTGGGAGAGATCATGACCATGTTCCTGGCGGTGCTCGTCGGACTGGCCTCTCCGTTAAAATCCAGCCATATTCTCTGGATCAACCTGATTACGGATTCCCTTCCTGCGCTGGCGCTGGGAGTGGATGACAATGATGCGGACAGTCTGATGAAAAGGCCTCCCAGAGATCCGAAGGAAAGTTTATTCGCTGACGGCGGGCTGATGCGTACCTGCTTCTATGGGCTGCTGATCGCAGGGATCAGCCTGACGGCCTTTTTTACAATACCATACGGGATGTTAGTAGAGCAGCAGATTCCGTTTTCCATCTCCAGCTTTGCGACGGTGCTTCAGAATCCTGCCGTGCTGAGCAGGGCGCAGACCTATGCGTTCACCGTTTTAGGCATGTCACAGCATGCGGTCGGAATGAGGGATGTGGGAAAGTCCGTATTCCGGATGAAATTCCTGGACAATAAGCTGATGCTTGTGGCCCTGGCTGCCGGGTTCCTTCTGCAGATTGCGGTGACGGAAATCCCATTTCTGGTCACAGCCTTCGGCACTGCGCATCTGACAATTTGGGAATGGATGAGACTGACGTTGCTGGCGGCCTTTCCGCTGCTTGCGCATGAGATTCTGGTGTGGTTGTCCGCGGCCCCGGAGCCGGCGAGAAAGAAAGCTGCTGCCTGAGCAGGGACAGATGAAGAAGGAGAAACAGAAGAACCGCTGCACGGTCATCCGTAGCAGCGGTTCTTTCTGTCTTATGAGGGGGGAGATAGTTTAACAATAGGTGTTGTTCATCTATCTGTTTTTATAATACAGGGAAAATGTGTCCGTGGTGTGAAGGATTTCAAAAAAACTTATAAAATTTATGAAGGAATTCTTTAGAAAATATAAAAGCTGTCGTTATTCCGGAATGGTGAACTGCCAGGCCGGCAGAGCCGAATGGAAGCCGCGGGAGCGAATGGAACGCTGCCGTCAGCGGACAGGTTCGTAATTGATTGTGGCATCTTCATCCAACGCTTCCAGTTTCATGATGACCGGGCGCAGACCGTCGTTGCAGCTGCAGATGGCCACGTTGGGCTGCCGGATCCAGTCCCCGTAGTAAAAGAGGGAAGAACCTGCGCCGTGCGCAAGGGCAAAGGCATATTGATAGATCGCTTTCCAGGCTTCATCGCAGAAACCTTCCGGTTTGGAATAATCCGCATAAAAAACTTGGCCTTCTTTCATCATGGGACATACTGTCAGCCCTTCTATTCCATATTCTTTCGCAAGATCTTCCTGAAGCGTCGTTTTCAAGATGGTTATTTTAACTTTTTTCATACGCATTCTCCTTTCACGGATAACGCGGAGAGTTCTTGCCCACAGGGCGATTGCCTTCTTATCCGGCCAGGAGGATGGGGCACCCCGTGAACAGAAACAGCCGCTGTTTGTATATATTATAAAAGTCAGATCCTGCGTTTGACAAGACAAAAAGGACTCCTTTTAAAAGGAGTCCTTTTTGTCTTATGAGGGGGGAGATAGTTTAATGATAGGTGTTGTTCATCTATCGAGTTTTATGATACAAGGAAAATGTGTCTGCCGTGTGAAGGAATTCAAAAAAAGAAATAAAGTTTATAAAGAATTTCTTTAGAAAAAATGTTACTGCTCAGCTCACCGCGTTCCGGCGCCCTTTTTGCCGGTGTGTTCCTCTTCCCGTGAGGCCGCAGCGGGTATGCTGTTTTCCGGGACACGCTTGCGCTGCCTTACATTGCCGGATAGGATGCGACACCAAGGAGCATGCAGATCAGATAGATCAGCAGCAGATGAACGGGGTAGAATAAATAAAAAACATATTTCAGCCTCAGCCCGCGCCGGCCATTGTAGAAGCCGATGAAGAGGAATGCCAGCGGAGCCGTCAGCTCCCACAGGAAGGCGATGCAGCCGGCCAGGATTTGAAGAGGCTTTCTTCTGCGGAACGCATATAATGCCGTGATGCACAGAACCCCTGCTGAGGCATAATCTGTATGCAGGAATTCTGCAGCCACACAGAAGAAAAGAAGTACCACGGCGGACAGGAGCAGTTTGACGATGCGGTCTCCCGTTTTGGCGGACAGCAGATGCCGCTTCCAGATGGCATCATAGCAGATCATGGCGAGCAGGCCTAAAAATAAAGTAAAAAATACATTCTGGTAGGTAAACTCCAAAATCTCCGCCTTGAAGGCCAGGTCAAAAGGAATCTCTGAGATAAGGGCGAAAGCGCCGAGGCGCAGCGCGTATTTCTTTACATCATGGGTTTTCTGGAAGCCTTCAATTAACAGGAAACAGAAAATGGGGAAAGCGATTCTTCCGATCAGGCGAAGTATCCAGTAGGTCCAGTAAAGGGTTCCGTTTTCCTGCAGCCAGGCAAGGGTTGCATCCACGCCGGAAAGAGCGGCATCCATATATCCGGACGCCATGAGATAACGTCCGAGCAAAGCAGCGCCCACATGGTCGATCAGCATGGTAACGAGGGCGATCAGCTTCAGGGTGCTTCCGCTGAGCCCTCTTTTATAGGACGACGCAGGGGAGACGGTAGAGTAAGATGCTTGGGTTTGATTTAAGGCGTCCATAATATATCTCCTTATATAGTATTGTATTATTCAATTAATACAATAAGGCTTCATGATCTGTTTGTCAATCCGGGAAAAGAAATTTTCACAACAAAAGGTTACTACTCAGCCCTCCGAGTTCTGACGCCCTTTCTGCCGACATGTCCCTCTGCCCCTGAGGCTGCAGCGGGTATGCGGTTTGCCGGGACACGTTTGCACTTGGCTAAAAACGTAACGGTACATAACGAACCAAAGGACGGTTCGTAAGTACCG
>OLQH01000735.1_pt1 | contig 32563 bp, 27 predicted proteins | sample 1672671 | NCBI WGS metagenome assembly OLQH01 (sample SAMEA3136712, study PRJEB25190) | human gut metagenome
ACCACAAAAGTGTCCCGAATTTCTGACTGCCTGCCCATGCACTTCGGGTAAGATTCATGGGGTTTTCAATCCCGTCTTTTTTCATTCCGTCATAGATGGCCTGACTGTAACAAAGCGGATATATGCCGCCGATTTCTCTGGCATGCCCGGAAAGAAGCTCCATTGTCTTTTCATTGGTGCAGATAATGGATATACTTGCTTTGCCGTCTGCATAAGAAGCTTTAATCATCAGCTTCCCCAGATTTTCCGGTTCCAGCTGTACGGTAAATTCTTTTTCACCGGCAGATATACGGGTGAAGATTTCCTTCGGCAGCGTCTGAAACATCTCTTCCGGACTTTCGGGCGTTTCCTGCGTGACAGGCATTTCCGTCTGCTGACCCTGCTGTACAATCCGGTCATCTGCTGCTTTCACATCTGCCTGTGCATACAGCTGCGCGTTTTCATCAACCCGCTTCTCGGAAAGATTCTCATTTTCAGAAACATTCTCAACCTCAGTCTGCATATTTACAGCTGTCTGCAGGTCTGAAACATCTTCATCTTTACCTTCAGAAATCTGCACAGGCACAGTAACCGCTGCGCTGTTTTCTTCCGGTATGTCATTCTCCGGTACAGTAAAGGCCGGTTCCGATAAAAATTCTTTTCCTTCCGGCTTTTCAGGCTGGCTTCCAACCATCGGTCCTTCTGCAGCTTCATCTACTGTCTCTGTCTGCATTTCAGCCATAACCGCCGCAACATTTCCTTCGTCAACAGGCTGAAGCCCGGTTTCAGGAACCGCATCTCCCATTGCCGCAGGCTGCTGCATCCAGAGAACAGATTGGAATTCACCATTTCCCGGCGGCAGAAATACAGCACTGCCGTCTGTCTCTGCAGGTTTCTTTCCTTCTTCGTCTTTATCCGGTTTTTCCTTTGCATTCACCTTCGTGCTGTCATTGTCTGAACCCGGCTTCTTTTCTTCCTTTATCCGCTTCTGTTCCTTCAGCATATTTTTCATCATGTCATGATAACTGTCTGTCTGCTGCGGGCGTTCAGATGACGGCCGGTTTGAAGCCTGGCTCACGGTATTCATCATTGCACTGACATCACTGACCATTTTCTCTCCTCCTTTCTTCCAGAATATCTATCAGTAATCTGCATAAGCAGGATTACCCCCGTTTTATACCGATGCAGCCAGCGCTTCTCTCCTGGCGGAATTGGCTGTATTGGATACGAATTCATCTATGAATTGTTCTTCTTTTTTCGCCGCTTCCTTATCGTATTCCAGCTGTTTCTTTTCTTTCAGCTTCTCAAAGGATGAAGTCTCCACCTTGGCCGCAACCATTTCTTCTCTTTTTTTCTCTGCGTCTATTCTCAGTTCTGTCAAAACCTGTTTTTCTTTTTCTATCTGTTTTCTCAGGCTGTTAAGATATCCGTCATAGGAAACCATGAGATTAACCGTACAGCCCTGCTTCTTTCTCGCCTCGAATTCGTTCCTGCAGCCTGCGAACTGTGAAATCAGGCTGTCTATGTATACCTCCTGTTTTTTTACCTTTGCCATCTTCTGTGCGTATTCACTCCGGAGACTGTTCTCCACCTGGCCTTTGTAATCCAGTACTTTATCCAAAGCAAAAGCAAACTTTTTCATATTCCGTCCTGCCTCTCATTTTGGGATTGTACATTCTCCCTTTATTTTTCTTTTGCATCCTTCGGCTTAGCCAAAATACGTTCCATCTCCGCAATGATTTCTTCGTACGTAAACTTTTCATCCACTTTCTGCATCAGAAAATCATTTACCTGGTTTATTTTGGAGATGGCATAATCAAGCTTGGGATTGGTACCCGCTTTGTAGGCGCCGATAGAAACCAAATCCTCATTCTGCATATAAATGCTCAGTATGTTCCGGATACCGGAAGCCGCGTCCTGATGTTCCCTGGATACAATGCTCGTCATAAGACGGGATATACTGGCGCCGATATCGATTGCCGGGAAGTGGCCTTCATTGGCAAGCTTTCTTGTCAGTACAATATGTCCGTCCAGTATACCTCTCACCGTATCTGCAACCGGTTCATTCGTATCATCGCCTTCCACCAGGACCGTATATACACCGGTGATGGAACCATTTTCAAAATTTCCGCTGCGCTCAAGCAGCTTAGGGAATTCAGCATAGATGGACGGCGTGTAGCCTCTTGCCACAGGCGGCTCTCCTGTGGCAAGCCCGATTTCACGCTGTGCCATTGCGAATCTGGTTAGGGAATCCATCATGAGAAGCACATCCTTCCCCTGGTCCTTGAAATATTCCGCAATGGTTGTCGCCACCAGCGGGCATTTCATACGCAGCATGGCCGGCTGGTCTGAGGTTGCAACCACCAGTACGGTACGCCGCATTCCTTCCTCTCCCAGATCCTTCTCTATAAACTCCCGAACCTCCCTGCCTCGCTCCCCCACAAGGGCAATTACGTTAATGTCTGTCTTGACATTCTTGGCTATCATACCCAGAAGCGTACTCTTTCCCACACCGCTGCCTGCAAAGATGCCAATTCTCTGTCCCTTTCCGATCGTATTGAGCCCATCAATTGCCTTAATGCCGAAATCCAACTTTTCATCGATTCTCGGCCTGCTGAGCGGATTAATCTTCGGGCTTTCCACATAGTAGTATCTGGAAGACTCAATAGGCCCTTTGTCATCCATGGGCTGGCCCATGGAATCTATCACTCTACCCCGAAGGGCTTCCCCCACCGGGATCTTAAGCCTTTTCCTTGTATTTCTCACAAAGCTTCCGGCTCCGATTCCGCTCATGTCGTCATAAGCCATCAGCTGAAGCATATCTTCGTGAAAGCCTACCACCTCGGCCGGAACCTGTTTCTTTAAATCCTCGTTATAAATCATAACGATATCGCCTATACTCCCCGCACCCCCGGAGGCTTCCATTGCCATACCCACTATATTTTCGATTTTTCCGATATGGCTGACTGTTTCTGAACTCGTTATCAGCCCGGGCAGTTTTTTCAGCATATTTCCTCCCTGCTTTCCTGTTAAAGACGCGCGTTCTCCAGAATTCCCCTGATGTTCTCCAGCTGTGTTCCGGCGCTCACATCGATAATTTCATTCGGAAGCTCAACGATACAGGTTCCTGATTCTTCTTCCATGACCACAATCTTCACATTTTCGGACAGCTTAGACAGCTCATGGATCAGTTCCGCATCTCCCTGAATATTGATTCCGGGCTCTTCCTTACCGATATAAATCTTTACCCAGGATGTTTTTTTCAGTTTTTCCGTACTGGAAATGATCATCCGTTTAATGATCTCGCTGCTGGATTTCAGGCTTGTGTGTATTATTTTCTCGGCCACAGCCAGCGATATGTCCTTAAGATCATCAATGTATTTCTCCAGGACCTTATCCTTTTTATTTCCCATATCCTGAACCAGGGTGACGATCTCCTGCTTCAGGCTGTTCAATTCCTTGTCATAGGTTGCCATATAATCATCGTAAGCCTGCTGTCTTCCCGCTTCGTAACCCGCGTCATAGCCTTCTTTTTCTCCTTTTTCAAAAGCTTCCCCGCGGATAACCTCCGCTTCTTCCCGGGCCGCGTTCAGCAAATCCTCGGCCTGCTGGATCTTACGCTGATATTCCATGTTAAACAGGGCTCCCCAGCTTTCCGCCTCATCCTCCTTTTCCTCTCCGCTCTCCGGCGCCTCCTCAAGCTCCGGAACCGGATCCGCGGCGAGAAAATCCTGATAGGAATCAAAAAGCCTGATATTCGATTCTTCTTTTTCCGTATTGATACTGTTAAACAACGATATCATCCTTACCACCCTTATTTATAATCAGCTCGCCCGCTTCCTCAAGACGCCTTATCGTATTTACGATATGCTGCTGCGCCTCTTCTATATCGCGGAGCCTTACATTAACTGTAATTTCCAGATCGGACTGTATTGTCTCTGCCATACGGGAAGACATGTTCCTGTAGAACAGATCCGACATCTCCTCAGTGGCGTTCTTAAGAGCATAAACGATATCCTTCATATCGCAGTCGCGGATAAAACGCTGTATAGACCGTTCGTCCATGGTGAGGATATCCTCGAAAACGAACATCTTCTTCCGGATGGTATCTGCAAGCTCCGGATCGTCCTTTCCCATTTCGTCGAAAATGGCTTTTTCGTTGCTTCTGTCCATATGGTTCATTACATCCGCAATGTAATCCACGCCGCCGATCACGGTGTAGTCCGTGGTCAGAATATTATCGAACTTATGGCGGAGCTGTGATTCCACCAGCTTGATAGCCTCCGGAGAAGCACTTTCCATACGGGCTATGCATTCCACGACCGGTATCTTCTTATCCTCCGGCAGCTCTGCGATTACCTGCGCCGCCTGTTCGGAATCCGTATAGGATAATATCAGCGCTATCGTCTGCGGCCTTTCATGCTGGAGCATGGAGTACAGGTTCTTGCTGTCCGTTTTCCTTATAAATTCAAAAGAACGGTTTTTCAGGTACTTGGTTACCTTTGACAGCAGCTCATTTGCAGTGGCTTCACCATAGGCCTTTTCCAATACGGAACGGGCATACTCCAGGCCGCCGTCCGTAACTACCTTCTGTGTCAGACATGTTTTATAGAAATCATCCAGGGCGGCATCCGATTGATCCGCGTCCAGATGTCCGAGCTTAGCTACCTCAACGGTGAGCTTTTCCACTTCTTCCTCACCGAGATATTTATATACCTTAGAGGCTTTATCCGCCCCGAGCGCCACAATAACAGCTGCGGCCTTTTGTTCAGATGTTAATTTTTTTGTGCTCTCAGCCGCCATTCTCTCCACCTCCATTCAGCCAGCTTTTCAGCAGCTGTGCGGATATTTCAGGATTCTGATCTGTGAAATCCCTGATATCCTCACGCAGGCCCTGAGCCTTCTCATTTTGAATTTTGGTAATTTCAGGATTGTTGTCCGGCATAACAGCCACAACCGGTATTTCCTGTATATTCGCGGCTTTTTTCCGTTTCTTTTTCCTGCGCCATCTGATGACAAGAATCAGAACAACCAGCAGGATGATAATCAGAATGATCCCTGCTGCTATCAGCAAGATGAACGGATTCCGGCTCAATTCCTCCATCAGGCTTTCCAGCGGATTCACTGTCTGCATGGAACCGCCCTCGCCTCTGTAGAAAGGAGCGCTGACTACCGCTATTTTCTCGTTCTGTGCTTCGGCGGCGATACCGGCTGCATTCCCAATCAACGCCTTCAGCTGGTTCATTGTCAGATCGCCGAGATCCTTGCCGTTAACCGCAACGGAAATCGTAAGATCCTCTACCGCTCCCGCAGGTACCTGTCCCTGCTCCTTCACCTGGTTAATCACATATTCCCGGGTCGCCTCGGAGCTGTAATAACTGTTCGTACCTGCCGTGCCTGTATTTCCTGCATACTGGGTAACATCCGCATTCGTCTCAGCTCCCGCAACGCCTCCGACTCCGGCAACACCGTCACTCGTCTGCTCGCTGACATTTTCTTTGGAAACAATACCCGTTTTATCCGTTTCGTCGATTTTATCCGGAGTGCTGTAGGTCAAAGTCTCCCGGATCAGCTTTTCCATATTAATTCTGCACTTTACGGAAACCCTGACATTTTCCGGGCCATAAACGGCCCCCAGAAGATTCATCACTTTTCCGGTAATCTGTCCTTCCACGATCCGTGCCAGTTCTTCCCCGCTGCCGTTCTCTTCGCCTTCTGCCTTCTGCAGGGAAGAAGTTATCTCCAGCCCGTTGCCGTCAAACACAGAAACTTTATCCATATCCATACCTGCCACGCTGCCGGCTACCAGCCGCTGTATGGCAGCTGCCTGTTCACTTGTGGGGGAACCTCCGTCCTTCATAATCACCACAACGGAAGCGCTGGAACCATTATCGGATTCCTCCTGCAGGACATATCTCTGTTTTTCTCCCAGAGCGATGGTCACCTTGGCATCCTTCACTCCGTCAAACAGGCCTATCGTCGCTCCGATGCGGTTCTGCAGATCATAAAGCTTATATGTCTGCTTATCCGAATCCGTAGTCATGCCGCCCGCATTGTCGATAAAAATGCCGTAAGAGAAGCCGCTCTTAGGATACCCCTCCTGCGCGAGCTGTGCCCTGACCTTATCCACCTGCTTCTTATCCACGAGAACATCGCCATTATCTTTATATTGATAGGCGACTCCTGACTCCTGAAGTTTTGAAACAATTTCAGTCGCCTCCTCTGCATTTACCGCAGAGTACAGTACCGTATAATCCTTACGGTTAATCAGAACAGCAAAAACCACCGCGAAAACAAGTACTGCGGCTCCACCTATAAGAATGGCTCTTCTGCTTTTTGCGCTTACTTTCGCGGCTGCCTCTTTAATCTTTGGTATAATTTCTTTTACATTCATGGTTTTATGTTCCGTTTCTCTGTTCTCATTTTTTACAAACTGCAGCTTAAACGTTCATTCGCATCAGCTCATTGTAAGATTCCATCGCCTTATTTCTTAAGGAAACAAGCATATCCACCGTCAGCTGTGCATAGGAACCGGCTATCGTAACCGAATGGGCGTCCTCAATCTGTCCTGTGGCAAGAAGATATTTCTGCTTTTCGTACTCCGTATCAGCTGCCGCCGCGTCTGATATCATGCTCTGGAATATATCCCTGAACATATCTGTGCCGCTGCTCCCCAGGATTTTCTCATTTTTCGACAAATCTAAGTCATTCTGAAAGCTTACCGGATTCATGGGAACAATAAAAAAATTATCCATATTACTCCTCCATTATTTGTTCTAAACACGCAAAACAACATAATATGAATTATGTTGTTTTTTTTCGTACATAAAATTCCAAAAAAAACCCGTCCTGAAAAAGGACGGGTTTTTTGCTTATGGCAACACTAAATGAAGAGTTAAATTTTTGGCTCGGTGTAACACATAAACTTTTTATAGTTAAATTTATGTACCTTTTAAAGAATAAGCATAAAAAAAGGAAGAGAAATTTACGCATTTGCATACTGAACAGAGAAAAATATGTCGATTTTTTGTATTAGTGTTGCATTTTTTTGAATATGCCTTTATAATATAAAAGAATTTAAAAAAAGAAAACGCAAATTAATAGATGAAAAGAATTTATCTACAACATAATTCATATTATGTTGTTTTTTTTACCTCGAAATAGTTATAAGACAAGACCCAGACCGGTTAAATGTTTGTAATGTTCGGCTTCATCCACACTCGTATAAATCCTTGTTGTTTCCACGCTGCTGTGCCCCAGTACATCGGAAAGATAAACAACATTTTTCTCTTTTTTGTAATAGGTTACAGCAAACAAATGACGCAGATTATGCGGAAATACTTTTTCGTCCATGACAGTGGCGCTTTTGCCGAGATTTTTCATTTCCCGCCATATATTGCTTCTGTCCAATGGTTTCCCGCTGCGTGTGGAGAAAATCATTCCCGAGCAGATTTCCTGCTCCTCGCAGTATGTCAGCAATGCACTCTGCAGTTCCGGAGGAATCAGAATGATTCTGGTTTTTCCCTTATTGTTTATCACGGCCCTGCTGCTTTTCACAGCCTCTACCGTCATATATTTCAATTCACTCACCCGGATGCCTGCCGCACAGATTGTCTGGATAATCATCCCAAGTCTGACTTTTCCCTGCTGATTCGCCGTTTCCACCAGCTTTATATAATCATCTCTGGACATGTCCTGCTGAGAGTTTCGAAAAGAACTCTTTTGTATCTTTAAAAGCTTAACTTTGCATTCAGTCCATCCTAAATAAGAAAAAATACCGTTAACCGCAGTCAGCATGGAATTTACGCTTGTCGCCTTATAAGTTCCGGTCAGCTGCATTTTATAATGTATCACACGGTTCTTGTCCACTATTTTATCATCCGGAAGGCTCTCATAAAAAGACCGGATATCCCTTAAATATTTATCAATAGTAGCCTTGCTTTTTTCTTCTTCAAAAAGATTTTTTCCATAGTCCTGAATCATTGAATCCGTTAGCTTATGTGGTTTCATGTAGACCTCCAATCAGTTCAATATCATTTTTTATTCATCTTTCTACCCCTCATCGTCACTTTCTTTTTCTTTTTCAGTATCATTGAATTACTTTCCCCTGCTTATTCTTCACCAAAAATTTAAAAATATGCTTGTACCTTAAACAACCATATAACATTATTGTAAAGGTTTTTGAAAATTTTACAATAATTTTTATTGCGAAATTTTATCAGTTACCCTTGATGACCGTGCGAAGCCTTGATAAATCATGGTTTACAGCATTTAGTAAATACTGGTATTGGTATGTTGCACGTGTCATTTCGACCATTTCGTCGGTCGCATCCACATTATTTCCATCAAGACGTTCCGTACGGCCCGTCACTTCTTTTACCTCAATAGGAGCAACTTCGATGGCTTTCAGAATACCTTCACGGCCATTTGTATGAGAATTTTCAAGACTTTTTCTGAGAGCGTCTTCAAAGGTTACATATTGTGATTTATACCCCGGCGTATCCACATTCGCCAGATTATTGGATATAACCTCCTGCCGTTTCCATAAGCCGTCAAGTGCTTTGGTCATCAGAGACAGTGAGTTGCCATATATTCCATTCATATTCTATTATTCCTCCTTGCTGAATCTATACCTTTACATATCGGCTGATCTCATAAATGATTAAGGCCTGTTTGATTTTTCTTCATAAATAGCTATAATATCATTTTCCTTCAGTATCCTTTGGAAGGATGCGCTGACGCCGTTTACCTCCAGGACAACTGGCGCTGTTATATTATCCATATCCAACCCGGAATACTGAAGCATATCCATAAGATAATAGGGGGTGCCGTCCGGTTTTCCGGGAAGCCTTATATTTTTGCCGTTTAGCTGAAACTGAATTGACTGTTCAGGCTCCGGGATAAGCGGCTGTTCCTCTTCCTCTGGAACGGTTTCCGCCGCCGGGGCTTCCGCAGCCTCAGCTTCCTCCGGCGTTTCTTTCTTCCCGGCATTTACGGTAATGATTTCATCCCCATAGTTCAGCACTCTGTCCATCCCGGCATATTCCCCGTTTATCATGATTGGGGAATGTTCCGGGCCGCTGCCCGTTTCGTTATAAATGTCTGCCGCCGTCGCCCGTGCATCCGTTCCGTTGACGGCCGGGATAAATAAAATATCATCTCCCGCATGTACCAAATCCGAAATCTTTGCCTCTTCCCCATTCAGCTTCAGGACTGCGGGTTCCGCAGGCGTTCCGTAAAAAATCCTTCGTACACCGTCCACCGTAACCACAATACTCTTGCCGGAGCGGCCCATTAAATCCCCATAGGTATAACCGTTCATCATAAGCAGATCCGATATATGAAGGGTTCCGTTGCTGAACAGCTTGGCCTGCTTTCCGTTCAGAATTACGGAAAAGCTGTCATTTATCAGGTTCAGCCCTGCGGATACAGCAATTCCCAGCGGTGTCGCATACTCAGGATCCTCTATATTGCAGATATCAGAAAAGGCATGTATGGAAAAATAACGGCCCGCCACCGAAGCGCGGGCTGCATCCAGGCCGAGGCTGCCTGTTATCTGCTCCATCAGTCCGTTCATCCTGCTTCCGCCTCCCGCCAGGAATACCGCAGACGGCGCTCCTCCGTTTACCTCCAGTATCCTGTCGGCAATCTCCCTGCCAAGCCTTGATACGGCATCCTCCAGCGTTTCCAGGAGCTGTTCCGTGGGAACCCTGTGTTCAAATCCCAGGATATCCGTAAAAACAACTTCCTTTTTATCTCCCAGCTGTATTTTAATCATCTCCGCTGTATCAAAATCCACCAGGCACTTCTTCATAATGCTTTCCGTGATTTCGTCACCCGCAAGCGTAGCCATGGTATAACCCACTACTTTCCCGTCACGGCAGACAGCAATATCGGAGGTCCCTGCCCCGATATCCACCATAACCAGGTTCAGCAGCCTCAGTTTTTCCGGAATCGCCACATTTATTGCCGCAATCGGTTCCAGAGTCAGGCCCGCCACTTCCATTCCTGCCTGGTTCATGGCTGAGTAAAGACTTTCCACAACTTCTCCGGGCAGGAAGGTTGCCACAATATCTGCTTTAATTTTCTTTCCCTTGTGATCCACCAGGCTGGAAATCAGATAGCCATCAAGATAATATTGGGAAACCGTATAGCCTACCAGAAAGAACTGCTTATCCCGGTCATTTTCCCTCTCCAGGAAATTTTTCTGGGCTTCACTCACGGCCCCGGCCTCCAGCCGGCTGATTATCTCCTCGCTGATACGTTCCGTTCCCGGGAATTCCATTTCAAAGGAGGCAGTTTCCGTCTTCAGGGCACGTCCTGCGGCCGCCACAAATACATGATCCAGCCTGTAGCCGCTTTTTTCTTCCAGCGCTTCCTTCACCTGGCCTGCAAGGCGGGCGACTTCCCTGATATCTTCGATCTGTCCGTCCACCATAGCCCTTTTGGAATGCTCGGCTCTTTCTACGGCGGTAATCCTTAATTTATCCTTTTCCACAAAGCCCAGCATCCCTATAATACTCCGCGTTCCAATATCCAGAGCAAATACGGCTTCTTTGGGCAGTTCTTTTTTCCCGGCTTCCTCTCTGTCCATACCTTCCATTACCTCTCATTTAAGGCGGAATTTCTCTCCGTTTATTCTAAAAGCTCGGTTTCTTCCGTCACGTAATTATATTTATAAGACACCTTTCTGGAAGCGCATTCCACCAGATAAGCGCATTCATAGATCATGGTGCCGTTTTCCTTCTTTTTATATGCGGACACTCTGTAGAAATCTTTGTCTTCCAGCTTGATTAATCCCGGAGTGCATACAAAGGAATAGGTATCCACCGGTTCCTGAAGCTTCAGGGCTTCCTGGCTCATGGAACGCACTTTTTCTTCCGCAATCTGCATTGTGCTTTTAGGCTCTTCCGGGGTTTTCTGCCGGTTCTTTTTCTTTTCCTCATCCCACAGCTGTGTGACGTAACTGTTCCAGGCTTCCCCTTTCTTAAGGGCCGTCACCGTGAAGCTGTCATCCTCCGCTTCAATGATAATCTCCAGATAAGCGTCGGAATCATGGGAAGGCCCCGCAAGCTTATAGGTATAAGTTTTCTTCTCTTCCTCCGGCTCCTCTTCATCCTCCTCCTCTTCCTGAGTCAGATCAATGAAATTCTTTTTCTCCGTGAGGTAAGCGATATACTCCTTCACATCTGTGGGTGTATTCTCACCGGCAATATATCTGTACTTTTCCACAGAAAGACCCTCTTTATCCGTGTTTCCGGGTTCTTCTGCCGTCGCTGCTTCCGTATTTCCTTCCTCTGAGGATTCCTGTATCTGTGTTTCTCCTGTCCCATCCGGGGAACCGGAAGCTTCCTCCCTGGGAGAAAGATCTTCAAAGCTCCTCTCCCCCACAATATCCGTAACAGAAGAAAGCTCATCCGCCTTGGCAAAATAATATTCCGGCGGAAGCACCGGCTTTTCCTCCTCGTCCTTTTTTACCACCAGAAAGGTGCAGACCAACGCCGCTGCCGCAACGGGCAGGATAATGGCCATCATAATAACAACTGTTTTTTTCTTAACATTCTTAAACATACGCAATCATTCTCTTCTTTTTTATAGTGTGATTTTTTCCTGAAACTGTAATTTATATATCGGATGATCCAAATAAAAAATAAGTAATTTCAAAAAATCTGTTATTCATTTATTTTCCCGCATTTTATGCCGATATATAATAGAATATTTAACTTATATATGCCTTTACAGGAGACTGCTCACATGGAAGATCTCGAACAGGAACGGAAACAAAAACGCCGGGAGGCTCTGGAAGAATACCAGAAAATTATTTCATATGAAATCACCCCTGGAACGGCAGAGCCGGTGAGGAACAGAAAACCTTCCCGCCGGTTTCGTATCAGATTCAGACACATTTTTTTCGGGGCTGCAGTTATTGTCACCGCTTTCTGCTATTTTTTTATCGGCAATCAGCTGCGGGTTACAAATGAAAGGAACAAGGCCCTGCAAAAGGAACTGACCTCCAATCTGGAGCAGCTGTCACAGCTGGAAGAAAACCTTCTGTCACAGAACGGAAGTGCCGAATCCACGGAAGAATCTGCCGCAGAGACTGAGGAATCCGCTTCGGACGTACAGGAGGAGACCGTTCCTCCGGCATCCTTTACCGCAATTTATCCATTGACCAGCAGCTGCGTTATCCTGCATACCTACGGCCCCTATGCCGCTTCAGACGGCAGCAGCGCCTACTCCTACGGGCTGGACCTGGGCACGGAACAGGATACGGATGTCATAGCTGCAGAAAGTGGTACCGTACTTTTTGCCGGTGAAGATGAAGAGACGGGACTGACCGTGCGTATTGACCATGGAAACGGTTATATTACCCATTATTGTTACAACAAGGAGCTCAGGGTAAATGCCGGGGAAACCGTTGCCGCGGGACAGACGGTGGCCCTGACAGGGGCTCTCAATGAAAACGGTGAGCCGCATATGGAATTCCGTGTCACATGGAACGGAGACTATATCGATCCTGAAGATGTACTTGAAATAAAAGGATAATTTTCTTTTTATCCTTTCAACTTATTTTAATCAACTAAGCAAAGGAGTATACATTATGATGTTTGGAAAACCTTCTAATGAACCGAAACCGGAAACAGAATTTCCTTCCCTGGCGGCTGAACCGGAGCCTGCCCCCGTTCCCGTCCCCAAGCCGGTAGAACGTATTGATACGATCATCGGTGAAGGCACACGGATTTTAGGGACCCTGCACTGCAAGACCCTGCTTCGTGTGGACGGGGTGATTGAAGGAGATGTCATCTCTGACAGCAAAGTGGTTGTCAGTGAAAAAGGTCTGATTAAGGGGAACATTTCCGCCGAAAATTTCACCCTGGGCGGTGAACTCACCGGGAATGCCAAAGTCAGAGGAAAAGCCGAGATCCTTTCCACGGGCAAATTATATGGTGATATTCTGACGAAGACCCTGATCATGGATGAAAGCGCTGTCTTTGACGGAAAATGTTCCATGACAAAGGCTGTGGAGGAATTAAAAAAGGATACCCTGCCGGATCTTCCCGGCATGAAAGATTTAATGGAAACTAAAATACCGGAGATATAAGAATGTCTGTTAAAGGGAAAAAGCATTTATCCATGATGTTTGCCTTATGCAAAACTATCGCGGAAAGCGCTGAACATTTGAACGAATACAGTGAAGATCACTTTCTGAAGCAGGATACTGTTACCGGCCTGAATACTCTTGAGGCGAGTCTGGAATCTTTTAAAGCCTATTCTGCCATACAGGCGACCCGGCTTTTCAGATCCTGCGTTGAAAACGATTTATATCTGTATTCCGGGGATTTCTCTTCTATTATAAGCCATTGGCATACCTCTGTCCTCAGAACCATACAAATGCTGTGGACTGCTGAGTCACAGAGGTGCCCTGTCTGCGATAAACCCGGGAATCCCTTTTATACCGCCTATTTCTACCGTAATACCGGCGGTTCGGATGGTTCTGCCTCTGTTTCCCGTTTGTGGATGCAGTGTCCTGGCTGTCTGAACTGCTATGCGGTAAAAAATTCACCTTATCCTTTCCCCGTACCGGCTGACGCCGATACAGGCTCCAACAGATATATCCGTATAGCGGAGGTGGTAAAGGAGCATATGAAAGGCGGTTTTCTGCTGTTTGCAGGCGAAAATAACAATGCCTTTACATCCGCATTGGATGACAACAATTATATCATTCAGAGGTGCTCCCTGAAACAGCTGGAGGATCGTTCTTTCTCAGAAGAATTACAGGGCTGCTTTCAGGCCGTCCTCATTGAGCATCCCGGCCATTCCGCAGATTTAAAAAAGTTATTGGAAAATGCGTTATACTACCTGGATGACTCAGGTATCTTATGGTTTGAAGTAAGGAATCTGGGCGTTGACCTTCTGAAGCTGGTTATGAAGGGTACTCCCCTTCCGGAATCGGCGGATACGAACGTTTTTTTATTCCCGCAGGGCATCGAATACCTGAAAGATATCCTTGGTTTCGATATTATCAGCCGGCGCCGGATCGAAGAAGAAGGAACGATAGAATTCGTTCTGCAGAAGCTGTAATGCGGCATATATAAGAAGAAAAGAAAAGGAATACTCCTCCAGTACAATTTCGTCCGGAGGAGTATTCCTTTTCTTTTTTACGCGCTTTATGCTGCAGTTCGTTAAACACTAAAACAGGCGTTCCAGCCTGGCTGTGGAACGCCTGTGATAGCTGCCTGCCTGTTGCCAGGCAGCGCTCATCCTTAATTTTACAGATGATACAGGTATATCATTATGACTGATTAAACTGTCGTATAACTTATGACTGATTAAACTGTAATCTGATATTATGACTGATATAAATGTAATATATTATGACTGATTAAAATGCAATATATTATGACTGATATTACTGTAATAACTGAAGAACACCCTGAGGCAGCTGATTAGCCTGAGCAAGCATAGCCTGAGAAGCCTGAACCAGGATATTATTCTTGGTATAAGACATCATCTCATCAGCCATGTCAACGTCACGGATACGGCTTTCTGCTGCGGTCATGTTCTCTGTAGTTACACCCAGGTTGTTGATGGTGTGCTCCAGACGATTCTGGATAGCACCCAGATCACCACGGGTGGAAGATACGGAGTTAATAGCGGATTTGATCTTATCTACAGCCGCTTTTGCTCCGGACTGTGTAGCAATGCTGATTCCGCCGATTCCAAGAGAGCTGGAGCTCATATCGCCAACAGAAACTGTCAGCTGGTTGAAATCTGCTGCGGTATCACCGATCTGAAGGGTAAGACCACCATTCATGCTGTTCTTGCCTTCGGTGGAAATTCCGAGGGTTGCAGCAATGTTGCCACCATCTTTATCCTCGAAACCAATCTTCTTGCCTGTGGTATTATTGAATTCCAACTGACCGTTCGCATTCAACTTTACAGTAACTTTTCCATTAAGGGCTTCATCAGTACCGGTGGTACCTTTTGCTGTATCATAATTAGTAAGAGCAGCATTAATTGCGGCCTGCACTCTAGCAGCAATATCTCCCGTACCAGTGACAGTAGTAGTTGTAATAGCAACTTCTTCACCGTCAATTGTCATGGTGAAAGAACCATTGTAATCACCCGCAGCGTTCTTCAGTGAGCTGACAGGTGCTGCTGTAGTAAAATCATTACCACTTCCGTCTATACCTGTTAATACTCCAAGAAATCCCGTGTTATTGCTGTCCTTTATTGTTACATTAGAATTTCCATCTTTCTGACCACTTGTAATATCAAATGTTCCGGAACCATTTCCTTTTACTGTAATACTGGAAACAGAAGCGCCATACTGAGTATTATATTTTTCAATGGCATCATTTATTGTTCTCTGAATAACTTCCGCTGCTTTTTTAGTATCTGCTGCATCTACTGAAGTCCAATCCTTTGCAAGCAGTGCTCTGTCATCTGCATCAAGAACACTCCAATCAACTTCAATTTCTGTACCATCTACCACAACTTTATCAGTATTTGCCCAATTTACATTGGCTCCCGTTGTGTCAGCAGTAGCCGTGGCAGCATCTGCGTTGCCAGTAGCAGCCTTATAAGTAACAACCTGAGCACCTGTCAGTCCGCCGCCTGCACCTGTTCCGCTCAGAGAGCCATCCAGCAGGTTAATTCCGTTGAAGTTGGTTCCTTCAGAAATACGATCGATTTCAGATTTCAGGGAATCCAGTTCCTTCTGCAGGTTTGCACGGTCAACCTTGTTGTCATAGGTTCCGTTTGCAGACTGGTCAGCCAGCTCAACCATACGATTCAGCATGGAATGAACTTCTGTAAGAGCGCCTTCTGCTGTCTGAACAAGAGAAATACCATCGTTGGCGTTCTTCTGTGCTGTCTTCAGACCGGTAATCTGTGCTCTCATCTTTTCAGAGATAGCCAGACCAGCGGCATCATCACCTGCACGGTTGATTCTGTAACCGGAAGACAGTTTTTCAAGGTTCTTTGATACAGCATTGTTGTTTCCGCTAAGGTTTCTGTAAGAGTTTAATGCTGCGATGTTGTGTTGAATTCTCATAAATATACCTCCATGTAATTATGTAAGGGAAATCCTTTTCCCTTAGAATTAGTGTGGTGTGAAACAATAGTTTCCACCTGAAACAATGAACTTCTTTGGCGCGCCATTGCCAGATAAACACTTGGGAACAAGTTCATCCAACTGTGTTCAAATACTATATCGTCATGATTTTTAATTAATTAAGTTTTTTTAGTATTTTTAGAAAAAAAATAATATTTTTTTAAAGCCTGCCGCAGCACAAAAAACGCGGGGTATTTTCCCCGCGTTTTCTGTGTATTTCCGCCGTTATGTCAGTCAGAAAAATCTCATAAGAATGATGGAATTAAGTATCACAAATGCCATACAGCCGGCTCCGACTGCCGTCCTGAAAACCATGCTCTTCGTTTTCTCTTTCCCGTCTTCTTTTACCCGCTTTGCACTGCAATACTTGAACACAGCCAGAAGCATGGGCGCAGTATCCAGATAAACGGCAAACAACAGAGAAAACCATGCCATGGCCGGAAAGCTTCCGAACAGATAGTTACCGGCCTTTTCCACATCGTTTAATTCCAGCAGGTAATTTCTCTGCATCCCCGTAATGCCCCCCAGAAGCTTTTCCCTCTCCTTCTTCCATTGTTCCGCCTTTTTCCCTGTCTGTACCGTATCCGTTACGTCTATATCCTCAGGGATGAGCAGTACCTGGCTTTTCAGCCCTGTCAGTGCCTGGTTCCAGCTCTCTCTCCACAGATTCAGCCCTTCCTCTCCGCCGTCCATTTTAACAAGTCTCTCTGTTTCTTCCGCAACAGTATCTTCCTCTTCCAGCCAGGCGATAACGCCTCTGATATCCGAGGCGGTTCCCAAATCTGAACGCAGCTTCAGATAGTCCTCCAGAAGCTGTTCATATTCTTCCATGTTCTGGCCTGCCTGCGTTCCGCCGACGAGGGTGGCATAGATATTATCGGTCATCCGCCCTATTTCCTCAAGATCCGGTTCCGAACTCCCCAGCTGGGCCATAATTCCCGCAAAATCCTGATCCGTCTGCCCGGACGCACTGTTTTGTGTCAGCTGTCCGGCGGACAGCATGGACTGCACCGCACGGAGCCTGTCCCGGATTTCCTGCGCTTCCTTCGCATCATTTTCTTTTTCATCCTTCAGGGAACGAATGCTTTCCGTTTTCTCATTGATGGAGTCGGTATAGCTGCTATGGGCGTCCGAGCCTGCGGCAACCTTCGTCCGTTTGTCAATCAGCTCCGTCCTCTGCTGATCCAGCTGGGAGAGCTTGCTGTCCGTTTCCTCCAGCTTCTGCGTAACCGCCTCCAGTTCCCCGGTCAATGTCTCTTCTTTTTCTTTTAGCGTATCCAGAATGACGGAGACCTCCCCGGATGCGCTTTTTCCTTCCTGCAGGGCATAGATGGCCTGCAGCATACGGGGATCCTCCGCAAACAGAGGAAGATAATTCTGATACTCCACCGAAGTACCCGCAGTCAGGACTGTCCCGTCATTTTGTACCGCCCTGCTTTTAAAAGCGGTTACATCCCCCAGGACCTCCCCAACAGCCTTTTCCATGGCTTCTCCCGCCTGTACCGTCAGTTTTTGTTTCCCTTCCTGATAAAGGCCTGTCATCTCTATCTGGGCATCCTTCATCCAGGTATCCTGATAAATAACATTGGACATAAATATGTAGCTGAAGCCGGAAGACCACAAAACAGTGAAAACATACAGCCCTATGGCACAGGCCTTTGCGGGCAGGGCTTTTCCCATCAGATATCTGGGCAGCCGGAGATTCAGGGAAAGCAGTATCCCCTGAACCGCCAGGGATATCAGATAGCCATGGATCCTGTCCTCCCTGAAAAAGAAGCGGTTCATGCCTTCTGCCGTAGTATACAGGGAAATAAAAGCCAGAAAGACAGAACATATATTAATAAAATTCCAGAATTCCGTTTCTTTTTTCTTTATCCGGTTCATCCCAGTTCCTCCTGTATCTCCTCATCCATTTCTTCCTCATCATCCGCACGGATTAAATCATATCCCCAGTTCATAAATTCCGGCACAAACTTTACGAACTGCAGCAGACACAGAAGCAAATCCCCGGCCATTCCCATTATTATGCGGGCTGCCCGGTCCATATATTTTTTCAGCCCGCTTTCCTTATTGATAAAGGCCTCCAGCAGCTTGTATATCACATGTACCCCCACATAGCCTGCCGCCAGTGCTGCGGCTGCCAGAAGCGGCACTGTCAGGCCTCCCGCGTTTTCAAACAGGGCCAGCCACCCGTCGAACCTTTCTCCGGGAAGCACCAGGTACGCGGCAATCAGGATAAACAAAAAGATACTCAGCATCTTCAGAAAAGACGGATTCCTTACATCTATCTTCCTGTTTTCATCAAATACCGAACCTATCACATCCATAAAAGCCCTCATAAAAGTGAGCAGAATCCACGTTCCGCACAATATTATCGTCAGCAGGACCAACAGCCATCCGAATGCATACAGCATGAGCTGCAGCCTGCTTTCCGCGCTTTCCCCTATCAGATTTTCATCTTTGACAAAGGCATAGCAAAGGATTGAAAGAAATACCATAACGGCTGCAGCCGCCACGATATACCCTGTAATATGCAGAATCCCCATAGCCTGTCCCATTCTGCTTTTCTTGTTATCATCTTTTTTCATTCTGAACCTCTCCTTTCGTGTCAATATAATATAAATATATGCTTACTCCGGGAAATTATGACAGATTTATACACTTTTTCCTGCGTGCGCGATGAATGAATTTTCGCTTTTTGGACATAAAAATACCGCGTTCTCTCTGCAGAGAACGCGGTTTACTGTTTATATATCAGCTATTAATAAGAGAATCAATATTTGGAATCATAATAGGATGCTGACTGCTGACTGCTGTAATCATTGATCGGGCTGTCGTATAACTCATTTTCCATTGCATAGGACTCTCCGCCCAGCTGCTTCAGCCTGAACTGGCTCACCAGATTCTTCAGCATCTGTGCCTGTCCGGAAAGTTCTTCACTAGCAGCGGCGCTTTCCTCAGCGGTAGCCGAATTAGTCTGGACAACGCTGGAAATCTGATCAATTCCCTGTGTAACCTGGGCAATAGCGGATGCCTGTTCGCTGGCTGCCTGTGAAATATTATCCACAACCACCACTACCTTCTTCGCATTATCCACGATTTCCGTCAGGGTATGTGCCGTAGCATCCGCCAGCTTGGTTCCTCTCTCCACCGCATGGATAGAGCCTTCTATCAGTGCTGCCGTACTCTTTGACGCCTCTGCTGATTTGCTGGCAAGGTTACGCACCTCATCCGCCACAACAGCAAAGCCTTTGCCTGCCACACCGGCACGGGCCGCTTCAACGGCAGCATTCAGTGCAAGAATATTGGTCTGGAATGCAATATCTTCAATCGTTTTGATAATTTTACTGATCTGGCCAGATTTTTCGCTGATTTCACCCATGGCATCAATCATTTCCTGCATCTGATGATTGCCTTCCTCAATCTTCACACCGGCATCCTCCGCCAGTTCATTGCCGTGACGGGCATTTTCAGAGCTTTCCCTGATCTGGGTGGATATTTCATTAATGGTAGCTGCCAGTTCTTCCACGGAGCTGGCCTGTTCGGTAGCTCCCTGGGAAAGTGCCTGAGCGCCTGAAGAAACCTGCTCGCTTCCTGCCGATACCTGGCTGGATGACTGATTGATTTGGTTCAGTGTCCTTGACAGATTGTCTGTAATGCTTATAATCGCTTCTTTAATAGGAATATAGTCGCCCACATAATCCGCCTGAGGCATAACTGTAAAATCACCCTTGCCAATTGCGCCCAGCTGCATATCAACATCTTTGATAACCGCTTTTATGTAAGCGCTCATTTCCCGGAAGGCTTCCGCCAGAATACCCAGCTCATCCCTGGAATAATAGTCCACCTTGATATCCAGAGAGCCGGCTGCAAGCTTACTTGCGGCATCCCTGATCTGCAGAACCGGTCGGCAGATCGCTCTGGAAAGCGTAATAGCAATCACCACACACAGGATATCCAGTATAATCATCAGGATAAGCGCCAGGTTGCTTGAGCTTTTCAGGGTTGCGCTGGCATTATTATTGAATTCCAGCGCCCTGTTCATTGAATTATCCACAATCTTCTGCGCATCGTCCAGCGTTGATTCAAAAATAGGTTTGTATTCCGCCATCAGCTTCTGCTGCGCATCATTGGCTCTTCCGTTCAAAATGAGCTGATTGATCTCCTTCGACAGAGCCTCCAGCTTCTCCAGATCCTGGGATACTTTCCCTATCATCTGCTGCTCTCCCAAAAAACGCTCCTGGATAACAGGCAGGCTTTTTGCGATTATATCGCCGGCTTCCATTACATCATCAAAATAGGTGGAATCTTCATACAGACACATCTCAACCATGCCGCGTCCCATTCTCTGCAGCTGCGCCTGCATAATACTGCTCTGCGTGCTGACGGTAAACGGGCTTTGATACAGCTGATCAGTCAGTTTTCCTACCTTTTCCAATTTTGACATGGTGTAAATCATCATAGCCGTACATAAGGTCACCACAATCGCGAAAGCAACCATTAATTTCACTCTTATTTTCAGGTTCTTAATCATTCATTTACCCTCCGTTTTATACAATCTGTTCCATTACCCTAAACCTATGTGAGCTTTTTGACTCATACTCCAATCAGTATTTGCTGTTGTCAAAGGAGCTTACGGCTGCCGCTCCTCCCGGCACAGTATCGTAGCTATTCACCTCACATCCTGTAATGAAACCAGTATTTGCCGTTCCGTCATCCTGCAAAGTAAATCTTCCTACCAGACGTTTCAGGATCTGTGCCTGTCCGGAAAGTTCCTCACTTGCAGCGGCGCTTTCCTCTGCCGTAGCAGAATTCGTCTGGACAACACTGGAAATCTGATCCACACCCTGTGTTACCTGGTTAATGGAAGCTGCCTGTGCATTGGATGCTTCGGAGATCTTGTCAATGGTTTCAGTAAGAACCTTGGTTCCTTCCACTACTTCCGTCATGAAGTCTGCCGTCTGGCCTGCTATCCTGGTCCCGTTTTCAACAGCCTTCAGGGAAGCCTCTATCAGAGCCGCCGTACTCTTGGAAGCATCTGCCGATTTGCTCGCAAGGTTACGCACCTCATCTGCAACAACCGCAAACCCTTTTCCGGCACTGCCTGCCCGCGCCGCTTCCACAGCTGCATTCAGGGCAAGAATATTCGTCTGGAATGCGATATCTTCAATTGTTTTAATAATCTTTCCTATTTCATTGGAAGAATTGCTGATTTCTTCCATAGCCGCGATCATTTCCTGCATCTGTCCATTGCTTTCCGCCATCTGTCTGCCTGTCTGCACCGCTTTCGCGCTCACATCCATCGCATTCTCCGCATTGCTCTTAACCTGTTCGGAAATCTCATTGATGGTAGCAGCCAGTTCTTCAATGGAAGAAGCCTGTTCCGTGGCTCCCTGTGACAAAGCCTGGGCGCCGGAGGATACCTGTTCGCTTCCGCTCGCCACCTGATCGGCGGACTGGTTAATCTGACGCAGCGTTTCGTTAAGACTCTTCTTGATTCCTCTCATGGCTTCCAGAATCCCCTGGAATGCACCAACATAACTGTCTGCCATTCTTGACAAGACATTGAAATTGCCGGTTGCCAGTTCCCCAAGGACATAAGCTTCATCCGAAATAATGGCTTTCAGCCTGCCTGTCATTTCCCGTACACTGTTTGACAAACTCCCCAGCTCATCCCTGGATTCATATGCGATGGTAACATCCAGGTTTCCTCCTGCCATCTCCTTTACCGCCGCCTCAATCTCTTTTATCGGTTTGGTGATTCTGCGGGTAACATCCACAGCCAGAATGATAGTTGTCAGCAAAGCCACTGCTGATATAATAATCAGCAGAATCATGGTTGCTGATTTGTCAGACATCGATACTTCATAATCATCTGCAGCAAGATTGGTGGTATAATTATCCATCTTTTCCAGCAGATCCTGTGCCTCTGTCAACAAAGGCTTATAGCTGTTAAAGAACACTTCCACCGCTTCCTCATTTCTGCCCCTTGTTGCCAGATCCTGCACCTCAGTTCTGTACTGTACGCTGGAATTCATAATCTCCAGTGCCTTCGCGACGTCGCTCTGATCTCCGCGGTAATTCTTCTCCATATAATCAAATTCTTCTTTCAGAATCTGCATTTCCGTGTCTGCCTCTGCAAAATAATCCTGTGCTTTCTGCTGATCTGTTTCCAGCATGCCGAAAGCGATATCCTGAATCGCAGACTGTATTGTCCTGCGCATATCAGTCGCCTTATGTGACACCTGATATCCAACCGAATAGAAATCCGTAAAACTGCTTGAAAGGCTGCTGAGGCTGTAAATTGCAACACCTACCGTGACAAGAAGCAAGATAAGAATAACCTCGAATGTAATGGATAATTTTTGTCCTATTTTTAAGTTTCTCATTTGTGCTTTCTCCTTAACTATATTTCGCTCTGGTATGCTGTCTGTGCAAGGCTCTCAAATTCCTGCTCTCCCAGAAGCTTCTTGATATCCATAAGTAAAACAATTTTATCCTTCACCTTGGCAACCCCAGTCAGATAACGGGCCGCCGCGTCATTTCCCATACGGGGAGGCTGTGTAATCAGTTCATCCGGGATTTCCGCCACTTCATCCACCTGTTCCACCACAAATCCGAAATAGCTTCCCCGCACATCCGTCACAATGATACAGGTGCGGTCGCTATATTCTATAACCGGTTTATAAAGCCTGATTCTGACATCGATAACAGGTATGATCTCTCCTCTCAGATTAATAATCCCCTTTGCATATTCCGGGAACTCCGGAATCTCAGTTATTTTCTGCATTCCTATAATCTGTACCACATCCGCTATCGGAATTCCAAAGAGCTGTCCGTCTGTAAAATAGGTCAGATACTTGCTTCCCAATTCTTCGGACAGAGCAGCTTCTTCATTCATAAGTTTTTCAGTTCCATCCATCTCCATATCCCTTTCTCCTGTCACTCCAGTGTATTCTGTTGAACTCTTTCACCACCCTAAGCGGTCTTATTCTATTTTATCGGCGCATATGTTAAAAAAATAAAGTATATTTCATATAAGATTTATATTTCCTTCATATATTCCGAAAAAACTCTCCCTGAAATCATTTGTCCGCTTCCCCTTCCTTCATTTCTCTGCTCCGCTGCTTATTCAGCATTTCTATCAGCGGACTCTTATTCTGCATGAAGGAACCATAATCTCCTATGCCTCCTCTTCCGTATTCCTCAAACATAATTTCGGCATATTTTACGGCCTCAAAATAAACATATGAAATTTTGCTCTGCTTAAGCTTGTTTTTCCTCATGAACTCATTCAGCTTATCCCATCTTCCGGTTTCGTAATCTTCCACGAAATTCAGCACCTCACCCAGGATTCCGCTTCGGAAAAACAAGGCTTCCCTTGATTCATCGGAAACCTTAATCTGTTTCAAAAGACTCTCAAGGTTATCACGGACGGTAATATCTATTGTGGAGAACATACCTACCAGGTAGGCCTCCTCCTGCAAATCTCCCCGTTTCATCAGACTAACCAGTTTTTCTGCAAAAACACCCCTTATCAGCGCGCGTTTTGCAGTTTCATTATCCTTTTTGCCGAATACATCGCTCAGCAATATGGCTAAGGTCCATCTCCTCACTTCAATGAGCCCCATACGCACCAAAGACTGCTTCACCGTTTTTACCCGGTATTTTCCTCCATACTGCAGGGTGTTCACCCTCATCAGGAATTTATAGGACAGATTTACATCCATCATAATAATCTCCGCCAGCTTGGTGAAATCCGTATCAGGCTTGGAAAATTCCTTAAGCAGACGCATATAGGTTGTCAGTGCAATTTCTGTTTTTTCCTTGGACAGCAGAACCGGTTTGGAATAATAATACCCCTGCAAAAGGGAATAGCCGTTATCCACGGCCCATTTTTGTTCTTCCTCTGTTTCTATTTTTTCTGCCAGCAGAATCTTGGAATCCTTATATTTCTGCGCAATTGTTGTCTGTACCTTCTTATCTGTCAGCCGGAAATCCACCTTGAGGATATCCGAAACCGATATGAGCCTGTCCTTATTATCTTCCCCTGTATAATCATCCATGGCAAAGACATATCCTTTTTCCCGGAATGCTGCCAGTGTGGATTCCAGATTGGAATCATCATTAATATCTTCCAATATTTCTATTATGAAATGCTTGGGATCCATAATACTGATGTATTCGTTCCGAAGAAGCTCCTGCGTCAGGTTGACAAAAGCATACACGCCACCGGTAAGATTCTCCAGCCCAAACTCGCTCAGCATATTGGAAAGCAACAGACAGGTCGCCATACTGCCGTCTATCTCCATGTTAAATTCATTACGGTCGCTGTCCCTGTATAAGAATTCGTAACCGAATAATTTCCCGGTCGAATCAAAAACAGGCTGCCTGGCGGCGTATATCTTCATACATAATCCTCCTGAAACAAATTGCAGGCGTTTTGTCCGTCCGCCTCTTTTACGGTTTTAAACCGTTATATCCAATATGCCGCCTGCCATCGAAATATCAGCGCCTCCGGCTGACGGACCCATACCTGCTGCCGCCCCATATGATCCATAACTTTGATCCTGGCAGGTAGTATCCGTTTCCACGCTGTTTTCATATTTTTCCAGCTCTTTCTCCAGCCTTCGTTCCTGCGGTGTTTCATAATAATCTCTGATTTGCCCATATTCCCTGACCTTACGTCCCTCGCGCTTCTTTTTAAGAAGCAGCTTAAGACGGAGGCTTTTTTCATATTCCGCTTTTTTTGCCGCTTTTTTCTGCTGCAGCTGCAGTATTTCTTCTTTTTTAAGAAGCTTATCCTTCAATTTTGCCTTCAGCAGAACCTGTTCCGCCTGCTTTACCAGTACGGCCTTTGTCCTTCTGTCTCCGCTTCCTGATTTCAGCTGGTTTATCTGCGCCTGGATTCCTGATATCGTCCTGCGGACCGCCTGACGGTTCCCCGCTCTGGCAATTTTCACCAGGTCCTTCGCCGGTACATACCTCAGCTTTTTCTTTTCTATCGTCATAGTCCCTTTTTCCGTCCTTATGCGGAAATAAGAACCATCCTCCTTACCCACATTCCTGATGCCGGAACTATTGGATACCGGCTTCGGCTGTATATCCTTCTGCGAAAGCACCCATTGGGTGACCTCCCCGTCTTTATCCAATACCAGTCCGCAGCCCAGGAGATGTTTTCCCTGGGACGGGAGCTTTCCGAGTTTTCCCGCCTGATCCTGCCTTGCGGATTTCAGGGCTTCCATACATTTTTTTTCAAATTCCGGATCCTTCTGCATTCTTTCCAGCGTTTCCCTGGATATGACGATTTGGAAGCTGCCCTTATGGGAAAGGGCATAATCCTTTATGCTGTCTTTCCCCGATAAATCTGCAACAGAAATACTCCTTCCGGGAAATAAGGATTCCAGATATCGGATATATTCCTCTTCCTTCAACGCATCGGAGGTTTTGAGCCCGCTTTCCCCGTTTGCGGGTACACTGCTTCGCATGACGTCTTTTGTCTTGACTCTGTCCTTGAACGATAAAGGAAGTTCCGTCTGTTTTAAGGTATCCGCCGCTCTTTCACCGGGATACATATACAGGTTTTTTCCAAATTGACAAGACTCGGCTCTAATCATAATGAGCAGTCCCTCCCCTCTCCTGTCTCCGTTTGTTACACTCTATTATTTCTATCGGTTATTTGTTCAAAAAAATAAGAGTATCTGAAAAGAAAAAAGAGTATATCTGTGAGTTTTTGCCTCAGTCAGATATACTCCATTATTATTCCGTCCGTTTTCCTCTTATGACGGACATTCGACTTTCTTTTATCTGTTCCGCGCAGATATTCCAGCAGCGCGGCGGCGCTTACAGCTTAGAAATCCAAATCCTCTCCATTGCTTTCAATCACCTTCTTATACCAGGAAAAGGACTTCTTTTTCTTCCTCTCCAGCGTTCCATTCCCTTCATTGTCTTTATCAACATAGATAAAACCGTACCTTTTTTTCATCTCTCCTGTTGTAAACGATACGCAGTCAATACATCCCCAGGGTGTATAGCCTATCAGATCCACGCCGTCCTGTATGACGGCCTTCTTCATTTCTTCAATATGCGCTTTCAGATACTCTATACGGTAATCGTCACGGATGCTCCCGTCCGCCTCTATTTTATCCACGGCTCCGAAACCATTTTCCACAATAAAAAGGGGGATCTGATAACGCTCGTACAGCAGGTTCAGCGCGTAGCGCAGTCCCACGGGATCAATCTGCCAGCCCCATTCACTGGCCTTAACATAAGGGTTCGGCACACTTCCCGGGAACCCGTCCAGTCCGTTTCCTTCCGACACGGCGCCCGCCTTTACGGCATTCGTCATATAGTAGCTCAATCCCACATAATCCACCGTCCCCTCCCTGAGAATCCTTTCATCCTGAGGCTCCATCTTCACATGAATGTTTTTGCGCTCCCATTCCGGCCATACATATGAGGGATAATATCCCCTCACATGCACATCCCCGAACAGATACCGATCATGCATGGCTTCCACAGAATACATCATATCCTCGGGATTGCAGGAATACGGATACAGCGGAACACAGGCCATCATACAGCCGATTTTGAAATCCGGATTGATCCTGTGCCCTTCCTTTACCACCAGGGCACTGGCAACCAGTTCATGATGGACCACCTGGTACATGCACTGTTCCGGATGGGGATCGTCGTTAAATATCACTCCGGAACAGGTATAGCCAAACAAAGGGTACTTGTAATTTTTCTGGTTATTAATTTCATTGAAGGTCATCCAGTACTTCACCTTATCTTTATACCGTTCCATGACTGTAAGGGAATATTTCACAAAAAAATCAATCACCTTCCGGTTTTTCCAGCCGCCGTAATTCTTCACCAGATGATAAGGCATTTCAAAATGGGAAAGGGTTACCACAGGCTCTATTCCATATTTCAGAAGTTCGTCAAAGAGCTTGTCATAGAACATAAGCCCCTCCTCATTAGGCGCCTCTTCGTCACCCTTCGGAAAAATCCTCGTCCACGCGATGGAGGTGCGCAGACACTTGAATCCCATCTCCGCCAGAAGCTTGATATCTTCCTTGTATTTCCCATAAAAATCCGAAGCCTCATGGTTCGGATAATAATATCCTTCCAGAACACCGTCCGTTATCTTACGATCCACTCCGTGGGCCCCGGCGGTAAGCACATCGGCAATGCTTACACCTTTGCCTCCCTTATCCCATCCGCCTTCTATCTGATGGGCGGCAATAGCTCCTCCCCACAAAAAATTATCCGGTAATGTACGCATCTTTTTACTCCTTTATTTTAAACTCATGATGGTATCTGCTAAGGCTTCATGCCTGCCTGTCCCTGTTTCCACTGCTCTGTCCGTATCCGTTACAATATAAATAACGGTACTGTCGTATCCCTCTTTTTCCAGTTTCATTTTATCAAATTCCACAAGCAGATCCCCTCTTTTTACCGGATCGCCCTGGCTGATATGAGCCGTAAAGCCTTTTCCGCCCAGCTTAACCGTATCAATACCGATATGGATTAAAAACTCATTTCCTCTTCTGTCAGTAAGGCCAATGGCATGTCCGGTAGGAAATACCACCGTCGCGGTTCCGTCAAAGGGCGCGTAAATCCTGCCTTCCTCCGGCTGTATGCCCACGCCGTTTCCCAGTGCTCCGGAAGCAAAAGCCTCATCCCTTACCTTATTTAAAGGAATTACATTCCCGGTAACCGGAGAAGCCAGTTCTGTATTCTCTGCATTCCGCATACCAACCTCTGCTGCTTCTTCCTTAAATCCGGCAATATAGGTAAGAACGATTCCCAATACAAAAGCGATCAGGACGGATAACAAAAGTCCTGTAAACTGGGACATATGCCCTGCTTTAAAATAGGCGGGAAGGGTGGCGATCCCGGGCATATTATAGCCCCAGGATACCGCGCGGAATGCGCCTGCGACCGCTCCGCCCACAGCGCCTGCAATACATCCGCAAATCATGGGTCTTTTCAGACGCAGGTTCACGCCGTAAATGGCAGGCTCCGTAATACCAAAAAGCCCTGTAATGGCCGCAGAAGCGGAAATTCCCTTCATTTCTTTATCCTTTGTTTTCAGGAACACACCAAGGGCTGCGCCTGCCTGGGAAAATACAGCTGCTGCCTGAAGGCCGGTAAAAGTATCATATCCCAGTGCGGCATAATTTCCCACCGTAACGGGTGTGATTCCCCAATGTACGCCGAAAATAACCAATACCTCCCAAAGGCCGCCCACAATAATACCCGCCACAATAGGGCTCAGCCCATACAGGAAATTATAAACATCACCGATAGCACCGCCGATTGTATTTCCCACGGGCCCGAAGGCCAGCAGGGTAAGCGGCACCATGACGGCAATGGTAAACATCGGCGTGAACAGATTCCTCACTACCAGGGGCAGATACTTTTCAAAGAAACGCTCCACATAAGAAGCAATCCAGATTGCCAGAATAATGGGAATAACGGAAGAAGTATAGCTTAACAGCTGAACCCTGATTCCAAGGAAGTATACCGGCTCTCCCGCATTGACCATGGCCATGTAATCCGGGCTCACCAGAGCACATGCAATTACGACCGCAATAAAAGTATTCACTCCGAATTTTTTGGCCGCCGTCACCGCTATCATGACCGGCAGGAAGGTAAATGCCGTCCAGGATATAAAATTCAGGATTTGATAGGTTCCGCCCGCCGTATTAATGAGATTCATGGCAACCAGCACGCCCAGGATCCCCTGCAGGATACCGCAGGCCGCCAGTGTATACAGAAACGGAGCAAAAATTGCGGATATGACATCCACAATCCGCGTAAAAATGCCGGCCTTCTGCCCGCCGCTCTTCTGCGCCTCTTCTTCATCTATACTGACCAGCTGCGTTACAAACCCATACGCATCCTTTACATGATTTCCAATAACTACCTGGAACTGGCCTCCGGCCTGCACGGTAGTAATGACGCCCGGGACTTTTGCGACTCTGTCTTTATCCACAACAGATTCATCCTTCAATATGAACCTGAGTCTGGTCGCACAATGTGTGACATTGATGATATTTTCATTTCCGCCAAGTTCTCTGACAAGCTCGCCGGCTGTTTTCCGATAGTCAATCGCCATCTCGTTTTCTCCTCTTTATTTTCCTTATTCTGTCTGACTAGTAATACAGCTGCTCCTACGGCTGTTTTTATAAAATCTGCAATATTACTTTTTCTATTTTCTGCAGAATAACGGATTTTGAAACATGTATGGAGAAAAAAGAATTTGTTCTGTTTAAAAAAGAAAAAGGCAACCACATGCAAACAGGCCATGGTTCCCTGATTCTGCGGTTCCATGGCCTGTTGCTTATTTCTTGTTTACTTTATTTTTCTTCTAGTTTTTCTACACGGCGGAGAAGTTCCTCATATTGTCGTTTTTGTTCGCTGATTATCTGCGCCTGGCTCTTAATAGTTTCAGACTGCTCATTCAGAGCCTGCTTCTGGGCATCTATAGTTTCCTGCATTTCATCAATCATATACTGCACCGTATTCCGATCAAGTTCCTGCAATTCCTTTGAATACATTCCCATCACCTTCTCCATATTGAGACAGATTTCATAAATATCCCTGTAGATTTCACGGAAGCCCGGATAGCTTTCAATCAGTTCAATAATGCGCTCCGGTTCCTCCGAAGCAAAAAACATCAGCCAGGCATCCAATTCGTTTTCTACAGTTTTATTTTCCATGTTTTTTCGAAATATGTCAAGCGCTATGAAGATAAAATTTTGCAGAAGATTCATCTTCAGCCCCGTATCAAATCCCCAGAACGATTTATGGATATACCTGTTTTCCAGCATCCTGATTTCCATGGGGCTTTTTTCAAATATAACGATAGTATAGACATTTTTGATATTCTTATAGCTGAACTTTCCTTTTTGCCCCCGCTGCTTCTCCCTGACTCTTTTGTATTGTCTCAGCAGCAGATCCGCCGAATAGCATGCGCTGCGTTCTCCGGGAAAAGCATAGCCTATTTTCTGGATCTCAATATCCGCAAGTCCTCCGTCTTCAAATTCCACTACAATATCTGTAACAAGCAGAGAACCTTCTGCCGCAATCCTCGTACTGTCATTGGGGATTACCTGCTTAATTGTAACCTTTTCCCCTATAAGCAGTGACAGGAATTGATTCAGCCTTCCCGGCGCATATTCCGGTTCATTATTTCCTTAAAAAAAGAATCATAGAGAATTTTAACCCCTTTTACCCCGGTACAGAAATCAAGGAATTCTTCCCTCTGTTCTTGTTCCCAGCTGTAAAAAATGGTTCTTAAGCCCACTGATGCATCGATCTCCTCCAGCACCTCCTTTCTTTCCCTTATGAGCGGGAAATAGTCTTTGAGCCTGTTTGCCATAAGCAATGCCCTCCTTTATTTTATTTTCCTGTCATCACCTGGTATTTGCTCCGAAACGGAGGCCCGGAAATGATAGACGGCCATTAGGGCCTGAATAACACGGCAGCTTAGATACTGCCATGTGACGAAATAAGAATAACATACAGAGGATATTTACGCAATAGAATCATTATACTTCCTGTTATACTTTGACGAATCTGTATAACTTTAAGTTCAATAAAAAAAGGAATCCGCAAACAACAGATCCCTTTTTTTCAAATATTATAACTTTTCAAAGGCCACAATTTATTCGCTTTCATCAGGCCGGTGAAAAAATTCAACCATATCCGAAAATTCCTCCAGGCAGAGATCATACTCCTCCATGAAGGCAGCCGCCTCTTTTCCCACATAACGGAAATGCCAGGACTCATAATCCATTCCGGTAATATCTTCTTTTCCCCTGTCATAACGGACTACAAACCCATACTCGGCACAATGTTCCGCCAGCCAGATCGCTTCCGGCCTCTTCGCCTGTTCCTCATCAAGGCACTGGTAATCCTCTCCCACAATATCTACGGAAAGCCCCGTATGATGTTCACTCGTGCCGGTTAAGGCAAGCGTACGCTTTACCCGGAAAAAAGCATCATGATAAGAAAGCCCCTTGTCCATATACTGTGAAATAGATTCTTTCTGCAGTTCATTCTGCCTTTCATAATCCCTGTAGGAAGAACAGATAATAAGGGAATACCCTTCTTTTGCCGCATCATCAATCATCTTTTCCAGCTGGTAAACGATTCGCTGATCCACAAACTGCCCGTTCCGTGTCGGCGCCAGCTTTACCGTATATTCAGGATTCAGCGGATGGGCCTCATTGATGAGAAGATATCTCCAGTCCTCCGGATCCGCATGAAAAGGAATCGAAAAATCTCCGCGTACAACGTCTGTTTTTGCAGTTTCATCCTTCAGCACACGGCCGCTTTCAGCCGCAGCGGCAGCAAACTGTTTTTTATAATCATCCCGTTCCTGAGAAACAGTCCGGTACTCTTCACAGACAGCTGCATAATCCTTCTTAAGAGATAAATAATGTGCAGAAAAGAAAATGACGGTTCCGGTCAGCAATACAAACAAAAGAAATACAAAAAACAATATAACATGTTTATAAAAGGCTACACTCCCCAAATAAGGCCTTCCTTCGCGGTTTTCCTGCGGAGCGGCCTCAAGCTGCATTTCCATATCCGACATGTCAACAACCCTCTCACTTTTCAGAGCTGCCAACATCCAGCAGGCCTTTTAATCTGGCGCCATTATACATGGAAACACAATCTGCAGATACATTTCCTATGACCACTGAGGATTCCCTCAGCTCCATATTCTGGGAAATCATCAGATTGCCTTCCGCAGAGCCGTTAAATATAAGGCTGCCAGCCGTAATATCTCCTTTTATGTGAGACTGCTTTTCCACAGTGACATCGTTGACAACAGTAACATTTCCCTGGATATTTCCGGAATTAAAACGTAGGGAGGATGCCCTCACATCTCCTGTGATATTACCCGTCAGGGTTATCTGTCCTTCACAGGCTACATCCCCTACGATCTCACCAAGTATCTTGAGGTTTGATCCGGATCGCACATTTCCTTCAATAATAACATCTGAGGTGATAACCGACTCCATCTTGGGAGTATCCATAACGGGCATGGCAAAGCTCTCTGCCCTCACCTGCGTTCCCCTGCCGGAAACCATATCAGCGCCTGCCGCAGAAGGAACCTGTACCCGCTGTTCCGGCTCTTCACTCACCGGAGAATCCGGTTCTCTTTCCGGTTCAGCCTCCTCTTTCCTTTCTTCCGCTCCGCCTGCCTGAACTTCACTGCGTTTTTCAGCGCCGTCGATTCCCAGCAATTCATTCATTGCTTTCTTTAAATTACCTTCATTTTTCTTAACCATCGGACCTTCTCCTCACATACAACGATATGATATCAATTATACTCACAAAATATAAAGTGCACAAGGTAATTGTCACTTTTTGTCGTTTTTATTGTATATACGAGTAATCCCTTTCCTCCCGGCCCTCCCTCCTGCGCACCGTGTCCCTGTCCTT